>Ga0210040_10001741_pt1 | contig 32159 bp, 24 predicted proteins | sample CryGeyCG12114_NA_FD_185462 | JGI IMG/M metagenome (GOLD analysis project Ga0210040, IMG submission 185462) | Groundwater microbial communities from aquifer - Crystal Geyser CG19_WC_8/21/14_NA (SPAdes) (version 2) | ecosystem: Environmental > Aquatic > Deep subsurface > Groundwater | place: USA...
TCTACGATTTTTACCCATCTTCTTCTTCTTCTTCTTCTTCTGCTCGCTCTCTCTCCTCATGACAATTTTTTTTCTCGCTGACCTGACGATGATTTTATAAGAGGTCTTAACGACCTCTAATAAAAAAAGAACAACAAGGGAAGGGTTGTAGGTTTTCAACTTTAGTCAGTGTGCTAAGAACTATGCATACAAGCATGTGTCTTCCACTCGCGCTTTTAATTTTTCCATGTGTTCTTTTTAGCTTTATATATTCCATTGTTCGTTGCGAAGAAAAAGCTCAGGCCGACACCACACATAATTCCTTTAACCTTACTTTTTTTACACTGTTAGCCTCTCATAAAACAAATACTTCTCGTCGCAATCGCCTTTATTCATTACTACGTGTATAATTGCATAGATAGTTTGTTCAGATATTAATATTGTTAAGAATTTTGTAAGCACTCGGTAATTTGGTGTTATGGAAGAAAAGATACAACAATCTCATGCATTATTTCTATAGACTACATTATGATGTCTTCAGTCGGTGTCACTTTCGAAATAATGAATATGGACCGGTCCATGCGTAACTTTGGATCTCAGCAGAGGGTTCTTTTTTATGTCAGATCCACTTTCTTCCCATTCCTGGCCAGCAGATGACAACGCAGCATCCCGTTTCTTCCTTACATTAAGTATAGGCTTCAATGGCTTGAGTGTGTGTGACGGGACAGGTACCTTTTCTTTCTTCTTCTTATGCAAATTATGACGTGGAGGGATATGGATAACGGGAGCTTCATCAATAGTTTCTAGTTTATCTGATCAACAGATCATTATTGCTATTGTATCAGACTGATTAAAGAGAAAAAAATATTGCATACCTAGAGAACTCTCTTTGTTGGCCGGATTCTTTTCCGAATCATTTCCAATACAATCTCCACTATCTTTGCGTTTCGGTTGTTTTTTAATCCATCGATCCAAGCGACGAACTTTGTTGGTAAAATATTGATATGATTCCACCGAGTCTGTATAGTCATTCAGAAGTTGAGTGGCTCTGGTGACAATGCGAAAATGCTTGTCAATTAGCTTCCTCCCTTTGGAAATGGAGCGTTTTTGTGACTGGAAAACGTAAACGTAAACTCTTAATGAAAATGTACCAAACCTTCACTATAATCAAACCATTCAACATTATTTATTACTATAGTGCTTTGTTACCCGCATGGCATCCGTTTGTACAGCAGCATAGATCTGTAATTCCAAAACTTCTTTCCGCATCATCTTGTTTTCTTCCTCTATTTCTTTTATCTCTTTTTCCATGTCAGTGATCTCCTCTTCCTGATATTTTTTAATCAAATCATCACAGTTGATACCCTTGTCCAACTTTTCTAGAATGGCAAGCCCAGCTTTAGTTTTCAAAATCAGAGCTTGCTTCTCAGCTTCTTGTTCAGCATAATCCCTTTTCATTTGCTGAAGTTTCCTGATGCCTTTACCCTTGTGTTTTATCATTTGGGATAGTTTTATGGTTCCGGCTCCACAGGGTTTGTTTTTACAAATCTTACACATGGGAATAGGAGGATCCAAAAATTGATCATGTGGCTCAGGGATTTTCCTCTTAGATTTTTCAATCTCAATTGTCACTGATCCACTTCCAATAGGCTCCATTCCAAACAGTGGGATGCTGATGATTTTTGATGGTAACTTCTCAACCACATTATTGTTATTTAGGTGGTCGGGTGGACTGGGTTCAGGCAAATCATTGTTGATTGCAAAAAATAAAGCATCTCTATGCTTTTCTACTTCCGAACACTCCGAGTAATCAACTTCAGTTTCTGATGAAACTATGGGACTCTCCTCTTTTTTAGTTTTCGCTTCATCAACATCACTGAATAGTTCTGTATCTGATGACTTCACTTTCATCGCACATTTGCTAATCTTGGACCAGTTTTCTTCCCCTGGGATGAGCTCTTGTGAGCGGGATTTGGATTTCTCAGGGATGACTATTTCCTCCTCGTCTGATGATGAACATTGATATGTGACTTGAAGTCTTCTAAACCTGGGTGAATCCATAACTCTATGTAGTTCGGATTATTACCTCCAATTGGAATATGCAGTCTTAAATATTTTAATTAAGTTATTTTATTGACTATTTTAATTAATTAATTGCTACTCCTAAAGCTAAACTTAAGTGAAGGCATGAATCGGAAAGAATGAAGACAACCATATCGTTGTTTGGAACAGAGATAAATTGATTCTCCATAGCAACGATTCATCCATGTATCTTTTTGATCTGCCTGCATGAAATTGAAACCTTAAGATGGCAATTGATCCAAAAGGAGTTTTCAGCTAATTGCGCCTTAGTTCCATTTATAAACGGCAAATATAACCATCGATAATGATTAAAAATGGTTTAGTAAATAAAATGAAGTATTTCATGTTTGTTGCCTATCTATGGACAAAGCCATCAATTTTCACAGACAGCTTTCAATTGGTCATTATTTATTTTGCATGCAGTTGATAAATAAATAAAATCATATAAGAATTGAGTTGTGTAACTGACATGGATAGCGACGTTAGTAAAGCTTTGTAGCTATTTTTGACACGTCCGCCTCATAGTTATGTAATTTTTAACGGCAAACCCATAAGCAATGGAGATGAAAACAACTAAACTTTACAATAAAATTTATTAGTTTTAGCGTTAATTATCAATAAAATACTCGAAATCCATTGAAACGTAAGGTCATTAAAGCTCGTGCACAAATCGACCATATGCAAATAATTATTATGAAGCATGCATGTTTCAGTGTTCATGCTCCCAAAGGCCAGTAAAAACTTGTGTAGAACTTTAGAAAACTTTAATAGAAATGAAGACTCCCATAACAATTCCTGCCATTTTTTTCATTCTCATTCAAATTATGGTAAAATCTTACATTATAATTATTTGAGTCGAACATTTTGAATTGCCTTATTTTTTATTTTGAATCACTCAAACTTTTTGATACATTATTTACTGTCCTTTTAGGCAACCTTGCCGATACACGGGTGCATGAGCTTTAATAGACCTATGCGTGGTGGTGAGAAATATAAGTTTTCAGTTTTATATGGAATTTGTACTGAAAAAATTTATATCCTGTAAAAATACATGCCTTTTTCAGATGCCATGGACCCGGAAATTTGTGAAGCTTTTTGCATTGCAAGATGTGTGAGCAGAGATGATTTTAGGAAACCCGTATTTCCAGGATGTAATCGTTACTGCGATTGCACATACTATTTCCCTGATGGCCCTGATTCATATTACTAAAAAATTTCATTTTCATTTTTTTTACTGTTCACTTTCAGTTGTCTCAAAAAAAAATATTGACACATCTTTTGTGCACCCCACAATTCATGTACTATGATAAAATAAAAAATGTGCACCAAGAAATGTATTTAAACATTAAGCTTTACTTGTGTAAATTTGTGCATTTGGATAGTTGTTAACAGCGATGCATTTTTTGAAGAAAAACTTGACTAACCTACTGCAACCTTGCAAGGATGAAAAACTAGACAATTTTTTAACTTAGGTGACAATAGCATCGCAGCGACATAAACATAACATGACCCGTATAAGCAAAATACCAGTTTTTCAACCACTTTTTATTGTTTTGTGACTTTTGTCTTACCGGTTGCAACTAGTATTCGTTAAACTAGCTGTATACGGCGTAGTTATAGGTGGTGAATTTTTTTAAACTTTCGAACAATGAACGTCAAATAGATTTTTACATTACTGTTGATATTACTTGCACAATATTTTGTAAATACTTGATTTAGCTATAGCTATGCATGAAAACTCCCTCCGCTTGAACACGGGTGTTATATAACGAAATTTTTTCATGCAAAATAAATTCAAAGAAAACAGAAACAATAAAATGTTTTCCGGTTTAAAGGTAAATGCGAAAAAATTATTCCTCATCCTGTTTTTGACTGCGTTGTTTGTTAATGTCACAGCCAGAATATCATCAGAACTATCACACAAAGTGCTACATTCTTACTTAGCCCATTATCTTTTACAAAATGTTGAAAGGGTCAATAAAAACGATTCATCGTTACAATTTCCTTTTCGTTCACAACAGAGGCATATCTTCAGTGAATCCAGGTAAACCTGGAGTCTTCACTCCAGACGAAAACTACAGGGCATCTACAGCGCCTTGGATTCCCATCGGCAGATTTCAGAAAGGACTCCTCACACATCTTTCACTGGTAGACATTTTCAGAGCCCTTGCAGTTCTTCGCATTTGCTCATTCGACATTTTTGTTGATAATAGCATGAAGGTAAATTTTGTACAGAACTTAAATCCAATCAATAATCAAAGGATGCATCACAAATTATTTATGTTTGATTTGCCTGTGCATGCAAAAACAACAACAATCCAGCTATTCAGATGGTCTCAAAAATTTGGAAACTTGGGGGAATGGATGGTGCGTAGCACATTTTTTAATCAGTTTGTGGGTGGAGATTCTTATTTCAAAATGGCTCAAACTGTACAAGCCTTGCAAACGAGAAATTTGACACTTATGGTAGCCCCTGTTTTAGAAGAAGATATCCATGATCAAGTATCGTCTAGGTAAATTATGTGAAGTGAATACCAATTACGTTCCTTTATGACTACATAAAAACAGAGTTGAAAGTTAATTTTTCCGAAAAATAGTGCAAAGTATGATGAAAATTTGAGCGATCTTAAAAACATTGCTGAAATGACTGCATCACTGGAACGCCATTTACCAGTGCTGCAACTCAAGTTGAGTGCATTAATGCCAGCGGCTGTTTTGGTACGACTTCCATGTTTTTCGTGCATATATCATTATCGTCGTACCTGACTGTTCTAAATTGAAAGAAATACGTAGGAAGAAGTTTCAAGACAAATTTATCCTCGTTGGGGACGTACAGAAGACTTGGCAAAAATTGTCTCCGCAATTGAAAGTTTAGAGCGCAGTTCCAATTCACCTGTTCAATTAAACATGGTTTCCCAAGAACATTTTATCGATGGAATAAGAAGAGCTGGTGACTTGGGTAAGGTTAATCCCATGTTAAAAACTGGCATGTAGATAATGTCCGATTATAATTATAGATTATACAGCATTTGCAAATTTCTGCAGCCAAACAAGCAGAGCGATTGAACTTGAGACTTGTGATTGACGCGGAATTCTACTCTTGTCGTTCAGCCATTAGCTCCATTGCAATGGCACTGATGAGCAGACATACTAATAGCAATGGACGGATTGTTGTCGGAAACACGATTCAAGCGTATTTAAAGGTAAAGAATAATTTGTGTGACTCGTACAATTTCTTTGGCATATAGTTAGTTGGACTGACTGAGCTTCCATGTCCAAATATTGGATTGATAGTGTTGGGCTGGAAAACTAAGTAAGTGTCTAAATCATGAATCTTTATTGGAACGCTGCATGTCATTATTCTGAAACATTGGCAAACTGTTTGAAGTTTATTATGGTTTCGGCTAACACGCTTTTTCGTTCATAAGTACACTAATATGATCATACCTGTTTGAATAATATAGGATGCGGTACAAAACTCACAAATGGAATATGATACACTTACAAAAACAATGGGCTCAGTTTGGTTTGGGAAAGTTGTACGCGGGGCATATATGGACAGAGAACGATTATTTGCTCGGCAAGAAAATTATTCTTCCCCGATTTGGGAGACTTATGATGAAACTAATGCATCATACAATACGTATGTATGAATTCAAAAAAGTGTTGCGTTTTTGTAAATCAGTAATTATAGCATGATATAATGCTATCGAATGATTCCAGAATAATTTCTCGACTTATCACCCGCCTGAAAGACCCGGAAAATAGAGGATCGCATTTAATAGTTGCAACTCATAATGAGAAATCTATTAGAATTGCTGCCCAGACAATGAAAGACCTCAATGTGGATGATTCTGCTGTTTCATTTGCGCAGATTTACGGGATGGGAGATTATTTAAGCGCCCCCTTAGGTAATTGCATGCAGTCCTTATCATTTTTGTTTGCGTATAGATTTGAAAAACAGTTCGAAGTCGAAAAAATGTATGTAAATCGTTTTTTTTTTCAGTGGAAAAGGGATATAAGGTATACAAATCTGCTCCTTATGGTCCCTTGATGAGTGTCATGCCTTATTTGACACGTAGAGTATCCGAAAATCGGTCGGTACTAATGGGAACCAGAGAAGAACGGCTTATGCTTCGAAAAGAGGTTTTGAGTAGGCTATCCCTAGCTTAAGGATGCATGCAAAATCAACATTAATATAAGAAAGTATTCTTGTATATTTTATCAGCAGCCACAGTGTTACTTTCACAATATACTTTGTTCATTTTTATTTCATGGGATTCATTGTGAACTCCATGCGCTGCATGCTATTGATACCTACTTCCTCCCCTCCATGTGCATGTAATGTAAATACATTGAACTTCGGACATCGGATTTACATGCATAGAGTTCTCAATATTTTTGTACTAAAATCGTTGCAAATAACGTATGCATGTGTTCTTACTTTTTGTACCATACCAGGCATGTTCCTTTTGTCTCACAAAAGACAAAACTTTTAAAACTTTTAAGCCAACTTCCAACGTTCCAATGACTCATAGACACCATTGGGTCATTGAGACTTTACTTCCAGTCTCCAGTGGTAGGCTTTTTCGAACTGCGGTCAAGCCAGGACGCAACCCTATATCTGTCTAACTGTCTATAAGTATATACAGTCTCCATATTGTGGAGTGCATTATTAAGCAAAAGCATAAGAAACTAGTGAAGAGAATCACAAGCAGAGGTCATTCATCGCAAATCTCCATCCCTATAGGGATGCGGACTGACTGAGTGTAAACAGAGGCGACGAGGTAGCGATGAACTTTGAAAAACGAAATCATTCGTTGTTCTTGTTTCACACTATCGACATCCTAAATTTTGCTCTCTCTCAATTCTTTGATATTTCTCAATACTTGTTCATTTAAAACTTTCTACTACTACTATTTTTACTACTTTCAATTGTAAAAAACTTAATTCACTTCAATATTTTCCTTTAATTCGTGAATCTACCGTAGAACGTTAGAGAAAATGGGTTCTTTGCCAAAAAACTATGTAGTTCCAAACAGGGCTGGCGGGGATTGCGCTGCAATGAAGGCAGCGGCCGAAAAGGAACTTGAAAACTTGTTGAATGCCATGAGAAATGTGCAACTGGAATCCGAAAGAATGCAACCAACAAGCTTGACGGATACAGAACCGGAGCAATTCTTGTTCGATGAGGAATTGAAAGTTGCTCGGCACGAGGAGATGAAAAAAACCGATGAGGAACTAAGGGGAGACTGGGATGAGAATCGGGAGCGAAGGCTTGCTACCCTAATGGATCTATGTAATCAGAACTATCAGGGTCGCGAGTTCATAACATCCATTAACTATTTCTTCAGTCGGGTTTACAGCGTGGAGAAAATCGGTGAGGGTATTTATGGAGATGCTTACAAGGGTATGGGTCGCACGGAGCTGTATCCTCATGTGTATAAAGTGGTCCCAATCGCTGGCAAGGAGAAAATCAGTGGTGAATCTCAACGGACCTTGGATCAGGCTATCTTGGAAGTGCTGTTGTCAATGTGAGTAATATATTTATTGGTCTGATTTTTAGTTTCTATTGGAATTAATAGGAAATAGTAGTTACCTACCTGGTCTATGTTTTTACTCAAAGGGAGCTGACTAAAATCAGAGGAAGGCTCAACAATTGCCGTACTGATGGACTGGCTGTTCTCTATGATGCTAATGTCGTGAAAGGGACGTTGCCGAGGGTTTTGATTCGCGGACTACAAGAAATGAAGGAAACAGACGAGGAGGAGCCTGAGCCTGAACCTCCATTACTTACTCCTTATGGTCCTGATCAGCTCTATGTGATCTTGGAATACAACTATGCGGGCCAGGATATCTTGGATTCAAGTCTTACGAGTGCAAAGCAATTGATGTCTGTACTTTTGCAGGTAGGCAGAGCTTGTGAAGTCTTTTTTTGGAATGTGAATTAGATATTTAATATTAATAATTAATAATGTGAAAATATATTATTTATTGCTTACAGTTGGTGCACATTCTTGGAGTTGGCGAGTCGGCCCTGAAAATGGAACATCGGGATTTGCATAGTAATTATTTGCAGTACAATAATGTTACATTTTTTATTGCAATTACTGATTTGACAACCCGATACAGTTATAGGATTTCAACTAACAACAAATTGTTTATTTTTTTTAGCTGGCAACATTATGGTGTCCAGATCATATGCTGATAGCAGGATATATGTTGTTGCTGGTCGAAATTTTTCAGTTCCAGCCGTTGGAATAAAGGTGAAAATAATTGATTTTGCTGTCACTAGGATTGACGATAGTGAAACTGGGAAGCCAATCTATTTCGACTTTGGTGATGACCTAGATCAATTTACGTGTATGTATCAAAAAGTTTTTTACGTTAAGCTAGATTGTGTATACAAGTTTCATGTTTGGCTCTTTAACAAGGTAATGGCAGGCCACAGTTCGATATATATAGGAGCATGTATGATCTTACGAAGTGAGTTTACTTTTGCATTGCATAATGTTTCAAATGTACGCAGTCATATCTATTTTCTTTGTTATTTTCATAATCTAATAGTGGGGACTGGAGCACTTTTCAACCCAAGACGAACATTATTTGGGTTTGCCATGTGGCGGAACGGCTTTTGAGCAGTGCCACTTTTTCAGACATGGACAGCGAGGAGCATGTTCGGTTCACTCAAAAGATTACAGAATTTCAGAAAATCCTCATGGACTTTAGATCTTGCACTCAATTTGTTTGGAGTGGAGTAGCAGAAAAACTTATGCAAGATGATTTGCCGCCGCTTCCTAAACAATAGCTAAAGCAAGCCAAAGCAAGCTACTTCAGCTATTAATCAACTGAACCATTATTAGCTAATTGTTAGAAATACTTTTTGCCTTACATATACCAATCCCAATAGTGCATTCAAAGCAGAATAGTGTTGTCTGATTTAAATACCATTATTTTTTGTGAATGGTAATCTCGTGTTAATTAGTCACGGCAAATTATATTAATGTTTCCGTACAGTTTCATTAGTATAGTTGCAAAGAATCTCTAGGTTCAGATCTGATTCTTGGCTCTCAATTCGACGGATTTCCAACTCAAATGTGTAAAAAAAAACAAATTTCTTATTTGAGGTACCATTAGTGTATTAGGTGAACTTTAAAATCAGGATATAAACTTCACTGGTCTTTAAATTAAAAGTATTATTTGGTCAATAATTTTTTGGTTTTCTATCATTCATTGTAGCTTTATTTCATACGATGCGGATTTTCTTTGTTCATAGCATATTTCCATACTCAATGGTAAAGAAGCCAAGAAATCTTTCTTTACTCTCAGTTCAAAAACTACCTCTACTGCTCTATCAGTCAGCAAGCATTAAGACTCAAACTCAAATAGTTAAATATTACCGCATCAAACGCAATATAGAACCTTTTATTAGTCTATAAATAAGGCGGTCCGGTTTTAGAACTTGGGACACCTGAAAAATTTCTAAGTTTTTTCAAACACCATGTTGACCGACATTGCAACCTAACCTAACCTAAACTAAACATAGTGTTTGAAAAAACTTAGAAATTTTTCAGGTGTCCCAAGTTCTAAAACCGAACCAATAAGGCTACCGCAAAGTCAACAGAATTTAACGATCTAAACAAGAAGTGCAGCCAGTGACTAATTAATGATAATGTATAATATGAAGGAGGCGTAAACATATTTGATCTAGGTCTTCTATTGCTATCCCTCCCTATATTAGTACTTACTTGGTGTGAACGAATGGCCGTTTGATATTTGTCTGAAATTAGATACAACAGTGGTTTAAATACTTTTAATTAGATTGGCAGCTAATCAGTCTTTCGCAGATTAAATTAATTACATATAAGATTTACCAGTCCAAAGTCACAGCATTCGCCCATTAGAAATCAATAATCTGTCATACAAAAAAAACATCGGAAAATCCGTATTAGTAAAAACAAATTACGACCAATCATGATTTATTAGTCAATGTCCGTAAGTTTCCAGCCTCACTGATGAACGATTAAAATAACTGGAAAGTGAATCTTAAAGTCGTATAAAATGAAATTGAGTTGCTGTTTTTGGTGTAAGGATGAAGAAGAGTCCCAGGTACTAATCTGTGATTCTTCTTAACATCATGTGAACGTTGAATTTAATTTATCCCCAAAAAAAAGCCAACAATGAATAAAAATACTCTATTCTTTTACAGGGAGAAGAAACTGGAGAGCGTACTCATCTATTAAGAGACCCAGCAAGCAGCGCAACTCCCGTAGAACGAGTTCAGCGCAGGTAAATCATTAAGTCTAAAGCTTTGAGGATGTGTGCTGGCCGCAAAACGTTAAGTCATGTTTAGATATTTAAGCATCTTTGAAAGGGTTAATAGTACTAGTGCAATAAAAGTAGTATAAGCTAAGTACTTGCAATTTAATCTTTCTAGCGATTCCAAAAATATCGGAAGTCCTAATGAAGGATCGACCTCAAGGGGACAAGAAAATGAATTAGAACGTATAGTACAAGAGACTGCATCGGCTATGATAGATATTTCGGGGTCAGCATCCCATTCATTGGACCATCGGGAAGTCCAAGAACGAAGTCGGCACTATTATCAGAAAGTGCATCAATTATCTTCCGTTTTAATTAATCCGCCGAATAATTTACTTGGAGATATTCCTAATCCGGACAAGCATTTGGCTTCTCCTTTTATCAGTCAAGAAGATTTAGATCTGGTAATTTTTTTAATCTTAATTATAAAATAGGCTGTTTTTAAAGGCTGAAATTAATAACTCATTGTTTGTCAAAATTAGGTTGATTGGGCCATGAAAGAAATCCAAGATGCGTTGCATTCTATTCGAGTCGAGCATGATGAAGATCTAGTTGTTCCATTCGGAAATCAAGCTGTGTCTGCGGAAGTCTCTGATTGAAGCTCTAATCGAAATAAAAAGTGCCAATGTGTTTTTCATACAGACCTGATAAACCTACTTTTCTGTTGTTTTCTGATATGCAAAATGTACCCAAAAATTTGCATTCTTATAATAACCTTGTCGTCGTGATAAAAATCCAATCATTTACTAGCAATGAAAAAATTTAACTGACATTACTCCTTTAAGTTTATTAGCTACACAAACTAGAAATAGAATTTGACAACAATAGGGTTCGTGATACAAACCCACATTTAATTTGACTGAAATAATTCGATGTCAATAATAATAGTAGTAGCGTGCGATCCAAGATCAATATATAATTGTAATATGAGAAAATTAATTTATCAGATTGTGGTCTGACTATTATTATAGGGTGCTTAGCGTATTGTCCTATGAGCTAAGTATAAATTGAATTGATATTTTGGTAATTTATGTTGTTACGAAAAGTGGTATTTTATTGATGGTATGTTATATAACAGTTGAATATTCAAACCGAAAACAGATGCCGTTATATTATTTAGAAAGGGAATAAAATTATTACATATGATTAATGTCACATGGTTTCTCCGCAAACCTAGCCGCCGAGTTTTTTGTCCCCTACAACGCATTATGCAGGAATTCACGCTTTTTCGTGTAAAATATAAAGCTTGTTTAGACTTTGGACTCGAAAAACAAAAATGAGCATCTAAAATTTTTTTTTTAAACTCTAGTATATTATGTATTCACTTTCTTTATTCGGCACCTTAAAGCCATCGTCTTGGGTTTGGCATTTGGGCCACGGTTGGTTCTTGCAGCGTTTCTGGCCGTTCACACAATGGTTTTTCAATTCTTTATCCATTGGAACTACTAACTGACACAGAGTAAAAGTTCAAATAAATATGGAGCGAATGTGCAGATCTAATCCATGAATCCATCGTATCCTCCAGTCTTGTTTGTTTCGTTTTTGGTTAATAAATTAGTAATAAATACGAAAACCAGCGTTTTTATAATTTTTGAACATTATAACCAACGGTTTGGCTCCACTTAACCATCAACGCACTAATAAGTAGCGTGTGAACAATTATTAGCCGAACTGCAAATAGAACCACAAGAAATCAGAAAGGTAAGCATTGCAGCACTTTTGATTGAAACTCTTTGATTAATTACACTAAATCTTGCATCTTACGCTTTACTCTCAGCTCAGTCATGACGGATACTGGTGATAACCCTACACTGTCAGCAATGTTTGATTCTTGCTACAAGAAATACGAGAATATAATCGTGCATCAGGAAAGATACGAAAAAGACGACTTGCAAGTAAGTTTTAAAGTAAGCTAGTTATGCCGTAATCTTAAAATTTTGTTAGCAGAACCCACTAGCTTGCTGCATTAATGTTCAACCCTGAGTTGGTTCTAATAATAATAGTATACAAATATAAAACATTCCAATGTTTGCGTAGTAATTAATTTATCACTGATTTATTATTTGCAGAAGACTCTTTCAAAAGTGATCAAGGATTGTGAGGAGTTAACAACTATGGTCAATTCTTTAGAGATGTTTAGTGGTAATGAATCTGTCAATGAAATGAACGCCGCTGAGATCAAATTTTTGCTGCTTCCATACATGCTTGGCATGTTGTGGCAACATAATTCCGTACAAGATCGCAAGGAACTGTGCGGAATCAGTGAGACATATTTCCAGAATTTTATTCAAAGGTGTTTCGACTACGAAATTACGGATAGACCTCCTCGTAAGATTGAAGACGACAGTGAGCCATCTGTCAACCGACAAAACCCTGCAGATATCCGGGCTGAAAAAATTCGACGCAGAAAGGAAGCAAAAGATCTAGAGGAGAAGGTTACTGCACTAACTTCCATTAAGGTACATAAGTATTTTTAGTTTATGGAATTTAAAAAACACTATGCAAAACAAAACACTATACTAGTAAACTAAATAGTTTTCATTGCACTGTGTAATACTTTATATTTACTACTTTTATTACTGTTTATTTTTATAGGAGAACGACCGTATCGATGAGGAAGATGAAAGAAGCCTATATTTATCTATGGTTAAAATAGCTATCATAGAAGCGGAAGATCAGTTGAAGTCCATACGCATGGAAAAAATGTTGTTAGTCCATCGTGACAACATTAAAAGTGGTAAAGCAGTCGCTATTACCGAAGAAGGAAAGGCGAAAAGTAGTATTGGAACTTTTATCCTAACTAAAACAGATTTACAAAAGAAAGTTTTTGGACTCGGATATCCTGCTTTGCCCGTTATGACTGTGGAAGAAATGTACCAGCAAAGAATTAAAGATGGCACATGGTCTAAACCACATTCTTCTGATGCGGCTCCAACGCACACGGAAGAAGACGAAGCTGAGGCCAAGGAAGCTTTGCAAGACAAAGATGATGAAGAAACCCTAGAAAGGCAAAGACGGATGGATGAATTTAAGGATGATCATCGCCGTGGATGGGGAAATAGGGCTAACAGGAGCTAAATAATGCATATATTTTCATTATCTCATATATAACGATACCGCGATTTATTTACACCAGCTTCCCGTTCCCACACTTCTAAAGAAAGTGTGTATACCAGAGAAATATATTACACTATGTTACACATAACATTACAGTTATTATAGTTTTATTTGACATGTTGGCTTTAAGTATTAAATACTGGCTTTCTGATTTGACACCTTTGACTTATATATTATTATGTATATATATATATATATATATTTGATTAAATACTTGTATTAAATACACGATGTATGGTCGTAAAATGTTACTAACATACGCTCTTCATTAATATGTAAACTTGTATCATGATTATGAATATCAATAAATATGTCTGAATCCCATTCATTTTTAGTTGGATTGTAGCCAATCGTTATAATAGCCGAACTCATACTGGCCTTAACTAGAAGTCCCTCTTACGGGTGCAAATTCTAAATAAATAACCTGCAAAATTTTCAAAGATGCACAAATACCTTCTGAACTACAGTTAGTTTATAGATTATGATGAAGCAAAACTATTAAAAAAAGAAAAAAATATTGAAATTTCAGGCAAACTAGCTTCATCACATTTTAGATACTAGCTATATAAGTTCAGGTAGCCTGCATTAAAATATTACATGAGCTAATTAATAGTAAAAATGTGAATGGGATACTATATCTAAAGATGCAATATGAAATGTGACGAAAGCAAAGTACATAGCCTCAATATAAATACTGGATTTTACAAGCATTCTTCTGTGCAAATTTTAATTACATCTTATTGAACGCATGAAACAATCTTTATATAACGTTAATATATTGTATATAGATATATTATGTATCCAACTCTATGAACCTTACTTGGCTTAAGGTTTTTGCTTGGTAGAGTTTCATTAGAATGACCCACAAAAAACGATAACTGAGCTAAAACCACTGTAAGGTAAAATGACTGACTTATATTCACTAAACGTAACAGCGAACTATTACATAGTTGTCACTTGTCTTATGAATTCCTGTATTGTTTTCACCAATTCAAATAGAAATTTTGCTAACTTGATAAACAAAACAAATCAAGTCAGACAAAAGAAGGAGCACAACTTTTTCTCTTGAAAACATCAATTAGGCTGCTATTTCAAGAAATCTACGTAATTCTGGTTTTGCGAGAATGTCACCAAATATACAATGCTATGGCACACAACCATGAAAATTGCTTATTATGGTGCATTTATCCATGGAACCCGACTTACCCGACATCTTTCCTAATTAATTACCCACATGACATTCTTAGAATCTACATCATAACCAGCAAACTCGCTGTCCTGAGAAGCGTGATTTTCAGGCCACACAAGCAGGGATACGAAGTAATGAAATACTCTAAAACTATGAGCATAATCAGGATCAATCTGATTCCAGGAACTTTGGGACACATTCACGCAGTTTTGTAAGAAAACCATAATTTTTTCAAGACAAAGACTACACGGTTTTGATGATGACGATGAATTTTCAGTTGAAAGCCAAGGGGGATCAAATGCTGATCAACTGCTTGAAATGCTCATGAATGAGCTCCACTTGGCACGCGAGTGGAGGAAAATTTGATGACAATCACGGTCCGTGAACACGGTTGAAATGAAAGGTCACGAGCACCCAAACCAAACGTTCGAAAAATGACTCGACTTATTGAATTGGTAGTACAGAAATGTAGAAGAAAGACTGTAAACGTTAATTGTAGGTTCGATTGAAAATCTAATCCATGTAGTAAATATACGCAGCATATAAATATTTTGAAATAGAAACGTTGTGGTCATACCTATTCCTTAAAATTAATTCGTGTCTATTTGCAGTATATAGTCAGTCACAACACAAATACGCTAGCACGGTGTTTCACAATGCCCCTACTTGAGTTGTGTTCATAAAAATGGTGCAAGATGTGATCCCAATGTTTCGGAACTCAGCTACAGGGCCTTACACATTTTATTAACAACCGAATCAATAACGGAACTAAACCATATGAATAGAAAAGATGAATTGTGTTCAGTTCTCCCCAGTAGCAAGTTTACCTTTTCCGCTTAAAGGAATAATGCAAACACATGGATGACGGGTAGTGAAAACGTCCTTTCCTCTTCCAACTATGATCCCCTTTTGAGAAGGTAAATGGATCGGTAATGAAATAACATCAGGGGAACACAGTCTAATTCGGTTCGGTGTGCTCCTATTGATCACAACACCTGTTGCTACACACTACATGTATCAACAGGCCTCTAATATCTCATCATATCCTTAAACAATGAGTAAAAAAACGTTTCCCTTTTTCTGTGTACAAAAACACATCAATATTTCCAGCCAAGCAAACCCTACATCTAACTAACTTAAAAAATTCAATTTAAGGATTTTTTTAACAGTTTTTTCAAGTGCCTTCATTTCATCCGGTCTCACTTACAATTTTTAGCACACACTGGTCAACCCATATTTTGCTATAATTTGGCAAATTGATGCATTCAAAGGTGCATGGCTACCTAAAATATGAGAATCTAAGGCTTAAGCTTACGCTTTTCTCAAAAAAGAGACAAAATCTTTAAAACTGAAATTTCTGGCTTAATTTCTCTAAAATCGAAAAAATGAATTTCGAGATATTTTCCGTGTTATTTTTTGCAAGAAAAATCGAAAATTAGTTCTCGATTTTCGAAATAAATTTTTTATCACTTCACATTTTGCGTTAGAATCTATTATTTCAGATCCCCGAAATTCAAATGTATCTCCGTGCAAAATTATAGCCAAATCCAAACATTGACAGTCAATCTCGAAAATTAGTGCATACAGTGTGTCAACAACAAACTAAAAAACTACTACAAATGACACCCATTCTTAAAGTTCTTTTTTAGGACGGGCTGCACATGAGTTGCATGTGTTATATTGAAGCGTCATAAGCCTGTAACTCAATAACTGTTTGTAAGATTCTGAGGGCAAAGCAAGCGTGTGTGTCAGAAAAGCAATGTGAAAATCGAGCAGTTGACATGGTAGGCATGCCAAGTAGGATGGGAAAAGCGAATGAGCGACAATGTGTCTTTATTTTGTACTCACTGAGGTTTTCTGTCTCTGTATATGTACTAAATATGCATGGAGTGTCATGGGTGACCCGTCACAATACACACAACTTCCACATTTTCTCTTCCACGGCACTTTTTTCCCCTTCAGGTTGCATGAAACCATGAAAAGTACGAGAAATTATAATGCTACACTAATGTTTTATAGTATGACCATATCTATTCAAACACATTGAATGAAGACATGATGATGACCAACCGTGTCAAAACTTGGCCATTTGTAATCTTCATTTTTTCTCTCAATTCCACCCACTAATGTCCATTTCAGAAAAGAATGATTTTTTTACTCGTTTAGTTACCAGGCATTGTTATTTTAATTTCAATTGCGGCTGTTATCAAATTCTGTAAAACTCGCCTCTAAACCTGAATCGTTCTACAACACAGGGGAAACTATATTTTCTTATGAAATGGACAGACGTTTTTTTATTATATACCTCAAGTCACCATATGCAATTATTATTATGATGGAAATTTATTCAATGTATGCTGCTCACATTGCTTTTTTGGCACAATGCACCAAAGTTTAAGAATCCTAGTGAATTTATTCTTCACGGTTATGCAGTTAAATGGCTGCACTGGGTGTGTTAACATTTGCAAACTGTTTCTAAAATACAGATCATTACAGTGCATTGGCAGAAATAAACGACACACATACACTTGCAATATAGTTACAGTTGATGGAAATCTACAATGTTATATGAAGAAAGACATTCACCTTCAAGCATATTCATCAAAGATTTTCATGAAATCATAGATACATTGAATTAAGTAGAGTAGCAACCAAGTGAAACTATAAATTCTAGCTCATACATATGGTTTACTCACCATTGTATGCCTCTTAGATTTGTTGTAGAAAAAAGATGCAAGTTTTGTTCATCCTCTAAACATCTCAATTATGATGATCGTGTTTTCAATGGGTTGGAGGTGGGATTCAGATCCCAAGATTTTTGGCCCTTCTAGCAAATTTGCAAAAAGAATCATAGGAAAGGAAATACAAATGAGATTTATCAAAGCGTGAAGTCAACATTAATCTTACGGAAAGTGCCGCCCTTTTCCCAGCCTCCAGACCGAAACGAAGGAAACCTGTGTCTGCGAAAACCCCTAAGGAAGAATATGTAAACTTTTGTGTTCCAACTTCATTTTATAGTGTTTAGCTCGGCAACATAGTCAGCCATAAACTTTTTTTACACAGGCATGTAAAAATGCATCATTCGCCATTTGTCTAATGCTTTACGTAAAGACACATGCTTTTCCCATGGCAGTTTTTTCTTCTGACAGAGTGAATACTCTAGCCTATCGCACTGCAACAAACTAAATCGAAAAATTTAAGTGAGGAATCAAATATTTGAAAAAATCATTACTTATTCCTGCTAGTGGTCAGTTACTGTCGGAAGGAAAAGTAAGCATCTTAAAAAGTGAGCGACTGGCTGGGGATCAAGCCCAGACCATCAATTAAGCGAACTGATATGCAGACCACTAAACTACCAGTGACCAGTGTCATAACAGTCGTACTTTTCTTCCCAGTGAGATATTTAAGTTGCATTATAGAAAAGAAAATAATCGCTACTTTTTCTCTCGCGTCTTACAATGCCCATATATTAGCTGAGCATTTCTAACAAATAAGTATAATAATGAATACTCGTCCAATTTGGAAATATTAAGATATTTCGACTTTAAAATGGCAAAAACGAGCAATAAAATACTGTAACAACCTGACATAAGGAAAATGAGAAAAAAAAATAGAAGGAGAATTGACTGCAGTGAGAAGCGAGCAATTTTTCCCATGTGGAAACCCATGTTTGTTTTTGTTTGCAGAACGATGACAAAGGATGATTAGAAGAGAAATAAATGAGATTTTTAGATGCAAGTTAGTGAATTGCATATAGAATTAGGAACGCTCAGGAGGTATAAAGGAAGCGAAGAAATGAGTGCAAAAGAAGTCCATTAGAGCATTTCTGTATGCCCATTAGCGTCAGTAGGGAGAAGTGTGTATTATTTGGTTCCTTCAATCCGTTTGTGTACCACCATACACCATTATAATTATATGGCCGTATATAAAATTGTATTATGCGTATAGCCACACTGTATACGTGTCGATTACTTACTGCCTCTACGTAACAATCGAAACAAATGCACGTCATTCTCCGTTTCAATTACAATTTTCTGCCAACTGAGTTTAATGTCTTCACCCTTGTGCATCAATCTCTTATTCCATGCATATTAAAAACTCGGAAAAGTAAATATTAGGTTTCATGCTCATTTCTGTCATGTGGTTTCAATATTTTTGCATTCCACATTCCACACATTTTTTTGCTACATTTAGTCCATATCAAATACGTACTGCATACAAGTAGCAATTCTTGATACAGTGACCATAATTAAAACCAAAATTAAAAAACGCAACAAAATCTACACATGAAGCCATCCAACAATATTACACTCCACTATGGGACAATAAATCTGGTTGACTTGTGAAAGATGGACTCTTTGTGTAAATTACACCTGGAGCCATACAGTGAACTACATCGTGCCCACCTAATTATAATGGTTCAATTTACAATTAAATCATACTTCATCATTGTGGTGACGACCAGAAGATTTGTAGTTGAGAACACCCGGAGACAAATAACAATGCTGATACACTCTCAGTTCTCCTACACAAATACATAATTCATTTTGTGAGTGCTATAAATATTATTCTTAGTGACCAAGGGAAACCAAAGTGTAGCAATCAACAGTTTACACAGATTGGAGGGAAAACCCTTTGGTTGAGCAGCATATAACAAACACAGTGAGCTGTACACACGGAGCGACTTGTGACCTTTCCAGTCTTTGTCGGCTAAATCCGTGTTATCAAATAAACCCACAGGGTGCTCTCATTTCGTACCAATAAATCTTTTCAGTAAAAAATCCTATACACTGGGCTAAAAGAAAACAATACGAACCAACCAACTACCAAAACATGCAATATGCGATTTTAACACACACCAAAAGGAAAAACTATCTATGAATATTTTTTACTACCATCTGTGTCTCTCTGTATTTCCAAAAATTCTCAAATTCAGGAAATGAGTAATTTTCTTACAAAAAAGACGTACTTCTTTTTAAAATCCTTATAGCATGCATTGTGTTCATAAAAAAACGAAAAGACTAACAATAGTCACGAAAAGGTCGACATTGTTGAATGGTCCAACTATTCATGCATGCTAGCAGTAAGTTAGTAAGTCTAGCTAAACCAAGCGCTAAAAAATATGGCTGCAGTTCACACCTGCCACTAGTATCTCACTGCATGTGTGTGTGTGTGTACAAAGGAACTCATACGTGTCAAGTATTTAGACTTTTGATAGTTTTGATGGAAGGCACAAAAGTGATAGCCTTCCTCTCTACCTGTCGACGACCATTGCATAGTATGGATAGGACAGTGTATGGCACAAAACGTATATAGAGGGAAGGTTGGAAAAAAATCGAGTGCGAGTAAGTGGGCTCATTTGGAAATGGGATAATAATACTAACACAGAGAGATAATGATATGGAAGTTGAGTGCTATTGCATGCCTTCAAGTCACGTCAGTCGCTACGGTGTGTTAAATCCGGAGATATGCATGTTATAATGATAGATCAAGTCGATGCAAGGCTATATGGCATGAGCATTTGCCACTTTTCCTCTGTTAAAACTAACTGTGGCTTGGTTGATAAGACAAAGTTTTTTTAGAAGGAAAAAACGCATGCAGAAGCACTTAAGTTTTGTTATGCATGCATCATATATGCATGTAAGATTGCTTAGTGAATTGAATTTGTATGAGGAGCAGAGAACTGGGAGTTTAAAATGGTCCTAATGCATTCTTGGATTGGAAAGTTATTAGTTTTAGTATGAAAGGTACTATATTTTTTGTTGTTGAAAACTTAACTATGAGGGAACGAGCAGCGTACAGAATGAGATAAACATTCTACACTGTCAACAGTCAATTTCATCATCAAAGTCAATTTATTAAATTTCACATAATGAGAGAATCAAAACTCCCTTGTCACACATTGCTCCACCTTGTACTTTTTTAGCGACCCTGACTTTGATATAGCTGTTTTTAATGCGTCCAATAAAATGTCACTGACTTGACTTGTCAAATTTACTATTGCGCCACTGAAGGATTGATTAAGTGGGCAAATATGGGCGATTTTCAAGTGAGTACCTACTAACTAACTATAAGTAAAACTCTGCTTGCGATGTAGCATATGAAAGAAAAAGTGAAAATTGTGCAATAAAGGGAGGGACCAATGTGTCCATTGTGATTCGTACTTGGTGTTGATGGATAAGACTGACTGACTGACTGAGAGATTTAAAGTTGTCTTCGTTCCATGCCGTTGACAGCCATGTAGACTGACACGATTTTGTCGCTCAGCCGACTGAGCGCGCAAAATAATAATATCTACAAAGAATGAGATGGCGAAACGGTTAGCACAGTCAGTTTAAGCAAATAATAGCTCATGATTATTGTATTATCACAGTAGTGGTGGAGCATTCTGCTACTAATGCCAACAGAGCTTATCTCTCTAGTTAGTTAGTTTGTAGTTACTAGTTAGTCACTAGATTGTTAACAAAGAGCATTTAATGCGTTTAACATTGTTATTTATTGGTCCTGTAGAGTGTGTATTTTGAACACGATTAGTTCCTTGGTCACTGCAGCATAGAGCTAACAACTCAGCAAGCCTAAATGACTCGAGAAACAGTAATGACACATAGAGATACTATTGATAGACTATAGTCCTTCGACATCTCACGTAACGAACTGGTGGCCCAACGCATGCAAGGAAACAAATATATTACATGTTTGTGGCCAATAATCATGACACATAGGATGGACAAGTTTGGATTACGATATAGGATTCGTGGTACTCATTATTTTAATGACTCAACTGTGAAGTCCCTTTTTTCCACTTGACAGGCAAAGAAAGAAATGAAAGAAAGAAAAGGATCCAGTTAATGGATCCATGGACTGACGAAATGACGTTAAAAAGTCGGGAAAAACGAGATAAGAAAAATGAAATAGTGTGTCTGAACGTTGCAAGTGGGAGGGCATATTTAATAATGCATGGTTCGTACCAGTGTACGTACGGGGATAATGTGTCTTGGACATTTTTATTGGCTCCCATCGTCTACACTTGTTGCATGGTGTACATATCCACGGACGATGCATGCTTGTCTATTGTAGGAAGCCACAAACACAGCAGACACAATTAATATCCAAAGATCATGCGGATCGAATGGGACTGTGAGAGGAAGATGTGGAGGAAGGATAGGGAGAGAGAGAAAAAAATACAATTGATGCTCATAATATGAAACGAAAGGATGGACGGCGTCTGTTTTGTTATTGTTGTGAATAAATAATAGCGACAGCGTTGTTGAACGATATAAAATACATGTAGATACATAGATGGTGACGCTATTCTAATTTTTGCCCTTATTATGTGTAATTACTGTGCGTGGATGGAGGAAATTAGAGCGGCTCTGTTTAATCTAATTTTCTTTTGGGAGAAAACAACAATGACGATTTTATTCGTAGTTGGTAGTTAAATGAGAAGTGCTTGTGCAATAGTAAATATTAAAAATCGTTGATCAACACAGAAGTACAAAAGTAGCTAATTATTTACATCCATTAGTGATTACTTTTTACGATATTGGCGAAGGGAAAGCTGAGATTGGTTATCAATGTTAGAAATTGGTTTGAACGAGTTCTTGTTAGCAAGTTAAGTTTACATGGTATGATGAAGTTCAACATGCCATCTTTTATTTAGCATAATGTTCACACACAGTTACTTTTGTATTGTTGATACTCGCATGCAAATGATTTTCACCAATCACAACAGCAAGTGGTATAGTTAGTAAGTGATTGACAACAGTAGTAAAAGAGACAAGTTTTCTAATCAGCTCATTATGACTTGTCAGTTTCAACATTTACATGTTCACTAACTAAGTAATGGTGCAAATGAAATATACAAGCAAACGAATTGTAAGACACTGAGGACCATATATAATTCTTTTTATGATTCATAAATCAGGTTGGATGTGCCTTTGATGACAGCTTTAGGTTCAAAAAGGTTGTATTCCACAAAAAGTTTATGTACTTGTTACAAGTGAGGGTCTATTACCCATTGCTCATTTAAAAACAATGAATTGTTTGGAGAAGACAAGTCTAGCCCTTTAATCGGCATCGATTTCTGCTGAAATTCAAGAAAATTAAAAAAATATTTCGAACGTACAATTTCATCGGATAAAAAATAACTTCAGGAATCTAAATTGACTCCAGCGTAACAATGAGAATACCACCTAAACCTAGACAACACAAATAGATGATTAATGAAATAATATTTCGTTGTCACAAATATTTTTCAATTCTTTCCCCCCGAAAAATGAACAAAAGAGAAAAAAGGTGTTTTTCTTCCAAAAACTTGTGAGCCGAATCTAACCGTATGTTTACTAACTAACATCACCCCACAAACAGAAGCTCACATAAAGCACATTAGTAATCCTGAATCATTCTTTTGTTCAGTTAAAAAGACCACACACAATTTAATTACTTCTGTAGTAACAAGATTGAAAGTTGGTCTTACCTTGTTCAAAATATGCACATTTTTCGGCCTGAATGTGGCCAAAAAGTCCCAAGACTTTAGTTAGAAATGAATAGTACATACTTGCACGTATAGTTAGCTGTTAATACCACTTTCTTGTATCCGATGACATGGAAAGTAAAGAAAAAAGACCTTCTTAACACTTAAGTGTACCATGAAAACATTTGAGAACCTAAATTACCCTGGTATGCCACGAATGAATAAAGTTTTAAAATTTTCCCAACCTATATTGGTTTCCACCAACACGAAAGAAAATAAAACTCCTACTTTGTTCACACAATTGCACGGACAATTTGTCGCTCATGTATGTTTACATTCATTCTCAAAAACGGTTCATGTAATAAAGCTGTTCAACAGTTTTCTCCCGTTTAAAACCTATGGTTCAATGATTTCTAAGTACTTGACATGGTGCACACAAAATCACAGTTTTACAGTCTTCAGCATTAAGCTGACTTTGCAAGATTTTGGAAACAATTAAAGCCAATGGTTAACCACAGAATTATGATCCCTTTGAACTCTTTAAATGTAACCAAATCACGGCAAACACAAGCTCACAATCAAAAGCTCTTTAGATTCACAATCAGGCAATATTTTAAACAAGGCTTTCGTACATAGTTTATGCGACTTGGAAGCCATTCAGCATAAATCCAAATCATCCATTCGTTTCATTGTTATTTACGAACCAATAATGGCGTCGAATGTTGGATGCCGCCAAATTTAAAAAACGTCCAGAAAAGCAAAGTTTGTGTTTTAATTTTCTTCCTTCCGTTTAGATTCTTTAATTGCATAATATGCCGACAAGGCTTCATTGATACATTCATGCCCAGTAATTTAATACAGTTCAACTCAACCGGCATCAGTTTATAGGTTAGTAGCAGAATTGAGATCTGAAATTACTGACTAAACTAACCAACTAACAACAACCAAACCAAATGTATAGTTAGTGAGTGGCAAACAACCCAATGAATAGTTTTATAACAAGGACCCCTTTCTTCTGGGGTAAACTTTTTATGGATAAATGGAATATGCACTGACAAAACGACCTCCTTGTGACGACCAACTTTAACTACAAACCATTCTAGATTCTAGACTGCTTGCCGCCCATTTAAAAAATGTGCACTCACATAAAAGGGAGTGCTCTGAGAATTTAATGAGCTAGTTGGTTCATTTCTTCCTGTATTTCTTGTATTACATAATGCTAACCTTTTTCATCCTGAATGGTAAGTGTACAATTCTTGTACTCAAAGAGTAAGTTATGAAAGCAGTAAACAATAACAACAACTGAACGAATCCTTTATAGTATATACTTATATTACAACATGATCACAAAATTTGTTTTTTGCTTGAAGCTATTCCATGGTTAGGAAGGAGTGAAGACCAAGTTAACTAACTAACTAAATTGGATCTAGGCGATGGGCAAACATGGATTGTTGCAGAAAATTTAATGAATGAGCAAAAAGTTCTGGAGCTGTAAACTCATGTAGTATTAGCCAACTGAAAAGATGTAGTCAGTAAAAGGATGGGGGCAACCAACACTGTCAGCCAAGTGTATCGTGCCGTAAACCCAGAGGACTCATTTGAACAACTGGAGGAAGTGAAAGACACCTGCTCCCAAAACTTCAAGTAAAGTAACAGACCAACCAACTAGCTAACTTATAACCCGTTCTTTAGTTCTTCCCTAGTTGTACAGAAATCAAAAATTTTGTGCCCAAAAAGTCTTTGTAGTTTCTTGTTGTTGTTGTTTCCTTTCCATCTCGCATTCATTTCAGTCTTTGGTTGGTCACCCTGTTAACTATGTGTGCTTGTTATTGTTTGGATAAAAAAACCACCAATGACTGACTGACTCATCTCTTTTTTTTTTTGCACAGGAATTAACTTTGGTTAGCCACCACCAATTCAAGGTGCTTTTAAGCACGCTGAATGAATGTCAAGCAGAAACCAATGCTGTGATGATGAAGATGGACCATTATCAAAGTCTCTGTAGCAGCCTTCAACAATGGACATTGTATGTGTAGTTCATGAAAATGGCATATTTACATACTTTTCTTTAAAGGAAAGATACAAATACGAAATAAAAAGTTGGGACGCTATGTGACCATGTAGTACATTTCACAGAAGAAGACCATTTCTTAAAAACTCTAAACTGGAGTTAGTACGTATGCAAGTTTTTCATTTCGGAGATATCATAATGAACTATACAGCGTTTGCTTTAGAAATTAACGAGAATAAAGTATCTCCTGGTAAGCTACTGAAGCTCCACAGCTTGTTCCATATTTTTGGAGCAAAAAAACATACAGTTGCTCATAATATTTCTAGATGAGAATAATATTTTAAACCCTTCTGGTTTTTACAAACTGCCACTTCATCTTACTTAAACTCTGACGAGGGGTTATTTGTAGAGATTCACTCAATTAGTATTTCTCTTTCCAGTCATCATAATGCTCTGATTGCATGTTCTAACTAAACATGTTGAACAAGAAAATAGAGTTATTACCACCACGATGTCGACTTTCTTGTCCTCTCACCAATTTTTACGAGCTTCACTTGAAGCTTTTGTGGCCCATAAAAACATTGATTTTTTAAAGCACACACAGCCTTTCTTCAACTTAACTAACTGACGTGCAAGCAAACAACCAATCTTTTCTGACTCTTTTTCAAACATATGCACATTTACATGTATGTTGGTAAACCTCATCGTTTTTTACTTTTTTTCCACAGTTATTTAGTTGCTACACATAAGAAAGGCAGCCTACATATTGTGTAGCTGGAATAGAATCAGCAACCCACCCACCTAACGCCCCACACACAAAAGACACAAATTAATGAAGACAATGAGCAGAGCTTTGGTAATTACTGTTCGTGGCTACTGTTCACTCACTAATTACCCGGACCCTTATGTACAGAAGAAAAAGGATCATAGAATAATAACACAAACTGTTTGTCCAATTGTCAGTCAAAAGGTACAAACTTAAATTAGATAATAACCATACAACACGTCTCACATTTCCCTATATACTAACTAATCTATGAAGTTAGAAACTAATTTTTTATAATTTTTCTGTCCAGCATGCTTCATTTTACACCTTTTGAAACCGTGGGATGCCTTTTAGATTTTTAACACTGTACTTTATTCCATGTACGTTATAAATAAGTATAAACACTAGAGTTAGTTAGTTAATTTGATTTTGATATTTTAAGCTAACTGGCGATATTTGCCAGGTTGTCTATTAAATCCTATATTGAAGATAAACCGAAAAGTACAAAATCTAAATTAACCCAAAGCCATGGCATATGCACAAAACTTTTAATGCATTCATTAAGATAACATGGTTCCACATGTTTTCCCTAGCACCCTGAACTAGTTTTTTTAGTGAAAGTTAGTTACTCCCTTTAATCATTCTCCGAGTGCGGTTCTTTTGACTACATTTGGAGTTGGAACTCATGCGAGTGGCGGATTGTCGCATCCCGTGAAATTGAGATTATAATGAGCGGACCGGGTTTGTCGTCTTCATTCATTAGCTTTCCTGGGAGGATGTATGTATACAGTATGAACTCGTAAATCGAGATGTGGTTACTTACAAACTGTGTACAGTCCTCTCAAACCAACTATAATTATCCTTATGTACACAAATATATTACATGAATAAAATGATGCCGTATGATTATGAATGAAACTGGAGCAATTTGTTGCAAAGTCACTCCACTGTGTTCATTGTAATGCTGTGAACTTGTACTATGCTACTGCTGAAACTGTTGTATCATTTACTATAGATACGATTTTTGCATTGCATTTTGTAATGAAGGAATATGAGCATAACGCAAACATACGATACACAATGTGGCTCAACGACTGTGAATTCTGTTTACGTCACTCACTCACTCATCATACCTTGTAGAAGCCTTTCCTGTTTTTTATAGTCCATATGATGATTATGATTATTGCATGAAGAGAGAGAGAGTGAACAGGAGAGAAAAATATTTTTATTTTTATGAATGAATGCACAACAGGAGTGCTTCATGATTGTCATGAAGATATCCTCCATGGCTGGTTTCTATTCGATAATAATTATAATAATAGTTGCTGTAATAATGATTGTTTCCGTCGGTAACAAACTGAGGTAGCTGCAACTGTTTTATATTGGGCACCTTTCGGAGCAGCACAAAAAAAATGTTTAAAAAGCCCCACTCATTGACTAATATAAAAACTACTCAAGTGGGGATATTTTTAAACAGTCGTAGTCTAACTATTTCCATCTTATACAAGTCAAAACTTCTTTCAGCCCAAAGAATGTAATGTATTTAGTTTCATATGATTATTATATATTTGTTGTCAATGAATCAAGAATCACTTTCCATACTACATACAATATGCATGCAGATGCAACCCATTTCATACGAAGTTGGCTCAAAATGTTTTTCCTTTAATCAAACACATTTCTCACATACCTATCTGCACATGAGTTGCAGATGACAATGAGAAACGTAACAAGTTTCATCACTGGAGCTCTTTCATTTCCCATCCACGTTGGTATGCGCTCTTTCAGAGTATGGAGGAAATGATGACACTGAAAATTCCTGGTGAGCACAGCTGCATCATCAATGATAGCACAATGTATTTAGTGCATCCATCTCTCAATTATTTTATCACAAAACAAACAGTGTTGGTGATTTAACTAACTACTAAAAAGTCATTTTCGTCCTGCAGCTTCATCTACCTACAATTCGTATATATAAGGGCCTCATTACAGGAAGATATTATTTCCCCACGTGTGAAAAAAATTGCAACAAGAGCTAATGATGGATATTACATACTTACTTGTATGCCATGTTGTAACCAGTGATAAGTTAGTTAGTTAGTTAGTTAGTTAGACTAGAAAAATGAATGTCCTTGACCAAAAAAAAGTAAACCAGTAGTTAGTTAGTTAGTTACTACATAGTGTTCCGTTGTAGAGTGTAATTTTTGAACAGTTCATTAATTTTCATATAGAAACAATGTATGGCATTGTTCACAAATGGTGAGACTGTTTTAGAGTGATGTTCTTTTGTTGCACATTTGATGAGTCTATGAGTTTTACTCTGTGGATAATAGTTGAGGATGAAAAAAGAGGAAAACAGAGCCAGTGAGAGTGCCAAGTCATTGTGAAGGAGAAATGGTATCATCATCATAGGTGCTGTATTATTACCTGTTTTCCTCAAGTTAGTCAGTTAGTTAGTTACAAACTAAACACGTTCATTAGGTAATAGTTTTGTGAACCTCATGCATAGTATGGTTAGATAGTTTGCTGGACTATGCATATGCCTGCGACTGTATGGCTGTATAGTTGCACACAGTTTACTAGAAGGACCTATATATTCCCTGCTTTATGGAAACGCATGTCTGTCTGTCTGCCCGCATCTGCTGTGGAAGACAGCAACTTTGAAAGGACTTGACGGATCTGTATAAAATGTTGTGTGCATATTTGCATATTCGAATTTTTTCATTGGCAAAATCTGAATTACTACAAGCAAATATGCATATTTTGAGACTGCAGATTGGCGGTTTAGTCTTGCTATACTTCTTCGTGCATCCAACTTTATGAATATTTTTGATGAACGTGAATAATTAAATAAATTACTATCCAACTCCGAAATCTAATCAACGCTATAATTCATAAACTAAAACCGTTGAGTACAGCACATTGTTTGACATATTTGTATGAGTAGATTATCATAATCATGAATTTTAGTTTAATGAATAATATTGAGATTGAGTTGATCGATTTTAACGCAATTTTCAAAATTAAAGTTGTCTGGTCTGGTTCAGAAAAAAAGTCTGGAATAATTCCTGCTACTTCCATGTATTCACTTAACGTAGTTTACTGCCTCTGTACTCTGTATAGGAAAAGGTGCATTGCTTTTAATTGTAAATATCCATTCATCAACTCTTTGGACTCTGCGTATTGGAGCCGGAGAGGATTTCTTCCCAAACAGAGGGGCGTCAGAACTTAATTTCCAAGGTGGGAAAGGAAAAAATGAGGAATTGGGTAAAATTCATCTCAAAAGAAACCGATTGTTACACCACACAATGTGATCCATTTATCTTTTTTCTCCCCCACAATCTCCACACATCAATCTCACGTCTCAAAAAAACACAAGCTCTGAGTTGAAAAAATACGTACTATAGTATCACTAGTATATTATGTGTATATTCTTATTCGTCAGTCAGTTATTACTACAATATGGCTTTCATATATGCACACTGGTGTTAAATTTTTATGTAAGTGAATCCATGAGTTCCTCAAAATAACCACATCAAGTAAAAAATATATAGGTAACTCTTACTCACTTTACTTACTATATGTGGCACATAATCCTGAATCCATAGTTCAGTAGCTAGACCCGTCATCTCATTCATTTTTAGCTGGGCTCACTTTTTATAGTTTGCTCCCAATAGTATTATCATTAGGATTTCATGGAAACAGTTTCTCACTTTTTCCAGCTAAAAAATTCATACAGGAACAATTTGTGGCTGCAGTTTCAAAGCCCGCTTCTTTCGAGTGCTCTACTTTTATAATGCCATTGCATCCTTCCTTGATACTTGAAAACAGCTAAATAATTCATGCTTGCGTGGAGAAATACTACTGTTCATGCCATAATGAAGGCCTGAGCCCACTGTTTAGTATCTGAAATGTTTATAAAATATTACAATCCGTATTTTTTAGTATCACTTACCCAACACTCTTATATATTACACCCATTGGATCTATACTCAAAATCATCAAAAATTATTTTCACTTATAGCTTGCTTTTAACTATTGCATTATTTACACGAAACCACATTACACAAATTGCGAATTTCATCCACTAAGATTTTTCCTATTTCCTTCGTGCCTCCTCTGCCTATTTTGGGGGATCCAATCTTAAACTGCATTTGCTTACTAATCTTACATAAAAACCGAAAAAACACACACACACAAGAACGATATAGTTTTGAAACATTGGACATGAAAAATCTCTCCTCTTTTGTACTATTAATTGAGTAGCTCTCGAAAAAGCCCAGTCTCACACCTAAAAGAAGCCTACGGAGGGAAAAAGGGAACAACAACTGTGACCTGCAGACCTGCAGTGTCGGCAACTTTTACTCCATAGGAGGGTTCGCACCTTACACTTACAAACGCATCCTTCATTTCATCTCTGGGCGCTCTACTTGCCCTACTAACTAACGAACTAATGCCAAATATCAATTTATTAATTATTGAATCCATCTATTGTAGATTGAATTTCACAATCCAATAATCAATAAAATTCATTCAGTTCAAAATAGCCCGTGGTGCAATATACTCGGTGAAAATCCAATAACTAACTAACAAACTAACTACTTAGACAGTCCTCTTTCCTAGCTCTCAATATGAAATAATTTATTTGTCCCATAAGTCTTAATCCAATCAATCCTGCTGTTTGAGAGTTAGTAACTAACTAACTAACTAACTATAACTAGACTCTTTCTCTTTTAAAAATTCCCTTGGCTTCACAATAATGATCATGTAGCACGTAACAAACAAGTGTATGTATACATGTGACAATGGTTGTCATTTTGTCAAAGATTGCACGATAGTCAAGAGCCCTATTGACAAATTTTTATAGATGGGCAATGAAGCTGATCCTAGAGAGAGAGAGAAAAAAAATCTCCACTTGATGATGATTATAATGACAACCCCACGGTTTACATTCTATACTACGTGTCGATACATGTGATGATTGCAGGAGGACCCCGAAGCCAGTCAGTCAGTCAGTCTCATAGTGAGATTATCATAATAACAGACTAATCATCATAATTTAATCACAGTGACAAAAAGAGAGCTCCCATTGTACTCTTGCTGCTAGTAGAAATGATTGTTGTGCTTATTGTTGCGAGCTGAGTGATTGTGATTTGTGAACGAGTATCTAGGCTTTTGTCAGCAGCATATTATAGGCAAGGCTATACATTGCAGATAGAATCCTATAGTTAGCTAGCTTGTTAGTTAGTTAGTTAGTTTTATAGATACATGGGCATGGTGAGAGCGTTTCTCCCTGGTGTGCGATTCACATAGGAGGCCAAAAAAATGATAAATATCTCTCACTCTATCCTTGTTTGCCATACTTTGTTGTTACATTCAGCGATCAAATGATGATGTAAGGACAACAAGCATAGTTATATAGTTAGTTAGTTAGTCGGTTACTATTATTTGTACTAGTCAATGCCATGATTATGATCTGATTATGCTTTTGACAGTGATAATAGTCCATGCAGATTAGATGATGATGAAATCTAAGCGCTATTGTCATTTATTTATTGATGTTTTCGTTTCAATTGTTCATTTGCTTCTAAATCTTTCTCAAAACTCATTGGGCGTGTGGTGTAGTCAAGTTAGATAGTACGTAGGAATAACAATGAGTGGTATAGTAGTCTCCTACTACATGGCATATGAACAGAGGCTGAGAAAAGGAATCGAGAGAAAATGGAGAGTTCCTCACAATTTTCTGTATGCTCTGTTGACTTCTCACAAGATACGCTAACTTTTAGACTTTTTTTCATGAGCAAAAAAACACGTTTTCCTCTCTCACAAGTCACAAAGTTAGTTAGTTAGTTGGGCTTTAGGATGTAATACATACATGGTGGAGTCATGGTTTTAGTGACAAGACAACCTTGGAACGACCAAAGGATATTGTATAGTATAGTCATCGTCATGTACATACGTACATTACTGACTGGCAGGAATTTCATACTTTTTGCCACCTTCGCTTCTTATCGTATCATTTGAGTGATGAATATTTATTGTAAGTTGTTTGTTATCTAAAAAATAATGCTGAGCTGGAAAAGCTAGATATACTGTAAGGAGTGCATACCAACTTATGCAGCTCCTACACCAGTTTATATTTCTTATTCTATAATAAACTCTGTACATTATTCAGATGAAGTATGAATATGTAGCAAGTCAAATAATATATGCTAGAATA
>Ga0210040_10001742_pt1 | contig 32142 bp, 19 predicted proteins | sample CryGeyCG12114_NA_FD_185462 | JGI IMG/M metagenome (GOLD analysis project Ga0210040, IMG submission 185462) | Groundwater microbial communities from aquifer - Crystal Geyser CG19_WC_8/21/14_NA (SPAdes) (version 2) | ecosystem: Environmental > Aquatic > Deep subsurface > Groundwater | place: USA...
TATTCTTGCATTTTTTTAGGTGTTATTACCGTAGGTGTTATTAACCTGTAGGTTATTTTACTGTAGGTGTTATTGCATAGGTCTTATTGCTGTAGGTCTTATTGCATAGGTCTTTTCACCTAGAATCCGGTAGAATGGTAGCTTCCCATCTGACGTTGATTGTTTAGTTAGTTAGTTAGTTAGTAGCATCCTCATTTCATACTCCATGTGAGTTCACGATCGTTGCAAACACAAAATGCAATTTAGTCACTATTATTGAATCCCTTTACATTGCAAACATGATTTTTGTCAATCCGCTTAAACCACACAAGGTCACACCTTATTAGCCAATCCAATTTCATAATGAGCTAGGAAAAAAATGATTGCGAAAGAACTAACTGCACAAATGAAACTTCCGGTAACAGTTGGTCAGGCAAACAACGGGAATAAAAAACTTTATACCACACAGCAATCCACGCAATATATATACAATAATAACTTCAATCCCAAATTAAGCAAACTCATAAATTCCCCAGCAATACACATACTATTCTCTCAAAATCACGATAACATGAAAATCAAAGCACTTCTTCTGCCTCACTCACAAATAAACATCCACAACTTTTATCTAAGCCATTCATTCATACTGAACAATCACAGTAGAATACTATATTGTCAATTGTACACACATAAATGATTGAAACAGATGTAAAGCATTATTCAACAAACCAACCTTATCATGACATAAACTACCTACAGCGAATACGTCATGTCCACCGCGAATCATATAATAAAGGAAGTCTCCAGGAATTGAATTAACCTATCCTTCAAATCAACCAATCTTCATTATCATAATCAGTGTCTTCATCTTTACAACAATTACACTTCAGACCCCTTGCAATTTAAATTGGTTCAATGACATCCATTATCAACATTTTAAAAAACACTGCCCAAAAAATTTATACCCCTCCTAAACTAATCTTATCAACAAGAATTTGGCATTTCAACCAGATAAAAACCATAAACAAATGAAAACATTTCTAACTTCTTGTTCACGGTCTCGCCATAGGAATTTTTCTGCGCGCTCAAGCTCCTTTATTTGATCGTGTACAGTTGTACCAGCAATCAATCCAATTGAAGCTGCTGCAGCTAATACAAGCGGAACAACCGAGTCGTCGTCTTTACTATCACTTTCTCCATTTTTGCCTCCATTACTATTATCACCATTTCTACGACTTTCTTCACTAGTTGTAACAACACAGTAATCATTTTTGTGGGTTGTTTGGGTACAAAGGGTGCTCAAATCACCCAATAATTTCTGAGCATCATTTCCTACATCATTACTGTTCTGACTGGACACATTTGCACTTATAGGACTACTCAAATCAAATTCAGTGTTTTCTCGGCTTCCTCCATTTCTACTATAGGAGTTATCCGCACTAAATGGGAATGCTCCACACCCGGCAATGGGATTAAGGTCAGAACTGATTTTTTTACTGCATGATAAGTCATGTACATTGGAACATGTGCCATGTGTTTTTAGAGTATTTAAACTAGTCAATGGTTTCTTCTTGTTGCTCAAAAACAGAGCATACAAATTAGTTAGATTTCTTGACATTCTCCGAATCATGGGCACAAACAATATAATAACAACTAATCAAAACACAGTTTAAGTACCAACTATTTTTACACTACAGTGGCACGAATGATGAATACATGGAGCGAAATACTAACTTGACCATACGCTCAGTTAACTTACAAACTACGGCACTCATAAAATGTCATGATTCATTATTATTATTATCACCAATGTTTACATTTCACTCCAGAGGCCCTAAATGTACAAAACCATTGTGTATGTCCTTCAATAAATCGATTCTATGCGTCCAACCTTGTTCAGCCCAGTCAAGTGGTATTATCGCACGGATGCTGAACAAGATGTAACAGTTACATGAAAATTCTCACCTGGTAATCACATGGACAAAGGACAAAGCGTATTCCATATACCTTGTGAGTTACGACTAATTCTGATATGAAATAAAGCTGATAACAGGATATTATTAAGATCTTAACGTGTGAGCACATTTAACAAAGCTCAAGTGAATCTGACAGATTTCAATAACTACGCTTTGGCAGTATTAGCAAAGTTGCTTTAAAAAATACGACTACCAAGTACACAAAATATTAATATTGGGCTAAAAATGCACATGTCGAAAGCGATTACTGACAGACGGCGATTTCATGCCGTAATTTCTAACTAACCAATTCGTACTTTTTCCTTAACAGATAATAATAATGCATTAAATCTCCGTCAGAGAAAACAGATGACATTTGCCTATGTTTCCACCCACCAATTGCAAAAAAAATAATACGGGGGACAAAATGTCCCATTGTCCAACAATATGCCCTCATTAATATAATTATTTCAAAACCCTCTTGATTCAACCAGCTCAAAAAAACTATCAACAACAATAAACGCTACCAAATAAAGTCACGCAAAAATAAGGCATACAAATTCAGATTTACCAAAAAATACAGTGGGCAGTTTGAAACAACTACACATACAGTATTTATAAGGAAAATTAAATCACCTTACCTTTTTTGTCTAGTGAGACAAAGAAAGTTGAACAGGCACAAACAACACGAGAGGTGTAAAGAGAGATAGGGAACAAGAGTGAGAGTATAGTTGAAAAGCAGCCCAAAATCACAAAAATTCACAAGACCAATATAAAGTCCAATCCAGGTAAAAATTATATTCTATGGAATAATAATAATTGCTCTAGCACAACCCGTTCGCACACATGTGCTCTTTCAACCTTAGTGAACAAACTAACTATACAGCCCACAAGTCATTTTACACAGATATGAGACTTAAAGCATTAAAAAAATCACCCCACACCAATTATGGTCACATCTACTAACTAACGAACATCTATACATGTTCTTCGTACACATTACTAGCTTTTTGGGATGGAGGCGTCTGTCGAGGACAACAACAAAACTACGCCAACGTCAACACATCATCATCAGTTTTAGCGACTTCAATTTACAAACTGGCTAGTGGCTAGCAAATTGCAATTTAGGTCGACCCTCTCCTGTATATCTATATGGATGCACTAGCATGGAAAAAATCTACAGCTCATCAGGGGACATGGGGACAGCGCTCCAATCATTAATATATTCCAATGCATCCAACTAAATGCAAACTTGACTCAAATACACCTAACCCTCTCTCATTCAAAATGGACTGTCAGTCAGTCAGTAGTACAGTGGTACATGCAAAAGCACGCAATATCTCCAGCAATGGAATGGAGGTGTACGATTAGGCATTACTCCTAATGAACCATACGGTAAACTACATTGGGAGGTACCGCTTTGCCATAATTAAAAATATTATTGTGTGCTCTCCCTCATAACTTCATATTAACTTTTTTAATGTCAATATTTATGAATGTCAAGTTGCATTAAATCTTGGGAGCCTGAAGGGCACTGAAAAAACTAACTTAAAGGGCGTAAACAATATCAGTTATGATGATCGATTCCGCATATTAATAGCTAATATAAATACTAAAGTGTTGCTTACGCTGAATATGGAATCATAAAAAAACTTGTGGATTTTCATCACATAAACTACTTGATTTGCTTGATTTATTTTCCATTGGAAAACCACCTATAAAGCCAACAAAGATTGAAAAAACGCTTTACCTGGAAGTGCAGAATGATCGTCCATATCAAACCCAGAGTGAGTTTTGGATTCCCATCTACAATGTCTTCGGCTCTAATATTAACGACTTTAATCTGCATTCGCGATAAAGATTTTGTCAGCATGATGAAAATCAACCTAATACGATTAAAAATACAGGTTCTTTCTGCTTACTTTTCGATGTCTAAGGAAGTCTAATACAGTCTGTACGTTTTCAAGCATGTGAAAGCGCAGGCGGCCTTTTTGTCTCGGCTGAAAATTATGAGCACAAAATAAATCCATTAAAGTCACATATTTTATTCACAGTTCATCTGAACAAATTGTAAATTTTAGTCATCACTTACTAGATGCTCCCTTGCGAGAACTTCCACGAGGGATACAAGGTTATGGCCATCTCGAAGGTCTTCAAAAAGATCTCCTACTCTTTTCCCACACTGGAAGACAAAATACACAATATTAGCACGTGTATCAGTTCACCTACAACCAAAAGTGCAATCGTGCTTTCCAAAAATGGACAAGCAAGACATGAAACAATAATTCGTTCAAACCATGCAATACCGAATAAATGTTTAGATGATATACGCATGCGATCAGATTTTAACATGAAAATTACATGTAATAAAAACTCAGGCGTAATTTAAAACGTAAAAGTAAATCCCAAACATATACTAACCAAATGAATTTGAATTTTGCTTCCTTATGTGAAGTATTAAATTATGCTGTACCACATTTTAATATTCTAGTGCATCATAAAAACTCCCCGAAAGAATTCCTAATCCATTCCACCATAATAATATTATTCAAACATTAGCTCACAACACATTCAAAGTGTGCCGACTAAACTCTAGCTCGTGCTTACAAATGCAAATGTTTGGAGGAATCAAACGAGAGTGCAAACAAATGGAAATAACACGCTTGCAATGTGAATAAAACTTACTGATACTGTGTCACACAAACACGATCCTGGACACACGTGCAAACATGTGTAAGTCTGAAAATTCACACAAACAGACCGCTTTACACTAACTAATAGCAATATCATCACAATTTTTTTCTTGAATAAACTCTACCCTATACTAATCCAAATGCGTTCATACATCACTCGCTTGAAAATCCTCTCTAAAAATAGTCCAAAACACCACTACTTGCTAATTAACCATTGTTAACTAAAATTCGTACCTGTGCTCTTCTCCAATCCTTGAATGAAAAGCAGCACAAAAATAGCGATTCAAATTATTTTAAAGAAAGTAAACAATCATGTAGAACATCCTTCAATACATATTTATAGTAATAATAGCAAACTAGCCACAATGTTTACAACCCTATTGTCCATCATAAAAGAACAATGCAATCATTTATCGTAAACATCAATGAAAGCCAGTCATTCGTAATTTCTCATCAGCTATGAAGCAAAAGTACACAATGCCCAAGAAAAACTCAAAATATTATTACCAATTACAAATGGAAATCTTAAGAGAACGAGCAAACACTATACTACCATGCGTGGGAGGCAATTTTGCAATCCCTAGGTCTATCTTTTCATTCTACACTTTGAAGATGGGGAGAAGTAACAAACATGCATTGGAATCCACCACCTTCAGGCTCCAAATACGTAGGTAGATTGACTGGGACACAATAAAACCTAGTCAGTCACCAAGACCAGACCAGAGGTAAACACTATCTCACCTAGCTAAAAAAAAAGCTAAATCTGCACCTTATAAAAAAATCTCTGTCAAACACACCCTCGAGCCAAATTAGGCCTTTCTGATCTTTATTCAACGCCCACCTATTTAACTCAAACAATAACATTCAAACGCACTCACTCATCCTATTCATGCAAAGCCACCAACAACTCAAGCACAAATAAATGCACAATCATTTGTTCCCCTAATCTCCCACTGTAATCTCTAACCGAAACAAATGCCATCAAAATCAGCACAACTATAGTTTCCCAATCAGCAACTCTGTAGGATATTTACAAAACAGTTAATTTATTTATGAGAAAAATGGAAACAAATAACCAACAATCAACTCAAGTCAGTATGTGACTAGCATGAAAACTAGCGAACAAGATATTAGAACCCATGAGCATTCCATTTCAACTTTTCTACCACAACGAAACTTAAAATTAGTCTCTGATTTATGGACCAACCACTCAAAATTACCATGAACCACTTCTCTATTAGAGTCATCATTATTGCCAATATTATTCACGATACAAATATCACCAAGTCTCATCATCATAATTTGGAGCCAAGAAAATGACAATGGATCAAATCTGCTGTGAAAGGAAGTCAACTCGTTTTGTTCTACCGACCGATTAATCTACTTCTTATGGGATGAACCAACGAATGCATAAGTAAGACCTTTAACTTTCCCATTTTTGTCTATGCTGTAATCTTCACCCAGAATCAAAATATCATCAGCGTAATAGGTTACACTCCAAAAAAACATGACTAGAGGTCTTTAGGTTCCAAAAAGAACATGCTCATCATCATCATTATATGGCGAACAAACCATTACACACTGAACCAAAAAAAAGGCTCCCTCCCTCTCTTGTGCTGCTGACCCTGTCACCAAACTACTAACTGTTCAATACGGATTGCACACGCCTACTGAAAACACGTGTGGCAACAATGTAAATGGCTTTACAATACGCTAACAAACTGTATGGCCATTTTCATCATCATAACTTAACTACTGATTTCCTGACTCTCTTAAATCCTATAACCTAAACAAACTAACTAACTAACCATGGTGCGGTTAGGTCTGGCTAAATCATACGTAGAGCACAAGTAGCAACTCCTTGTCATCCCACCCGATAATAACAATAAATACCAAAATACCAATAGGGAATAGGCAAAGTAAGTAACTTAAAGCAACCTACTTTCTTTCGTCGTGTTTCAAATAACAAAACAATCATTACTATTCATGTGAATGCAACGTGAGGCATAAAACTATATGTACGTGATTATGGCTAAACACGTCATCAATCTATTATTCCTAAAACAAAATTAAAATGGTTGTAAACATGGCAAGAGTTGTTGGTAAGTGAATCCACAAGAAGAAAATTTGATGACTATAGCTATTTAGCTATGCAAATTACTTTACTTTTAGCAATGCTGAGGATGCCATTGAACAGCATTGTGTTCAGATAGAAAAGGATAGGATCGAATGACAAAATTAGGATTGTAATGTTTCAAACAACTCATGAAAACAAAGGAGGAGGCCCCATTCTGAGTAATTTTGATTGACAAACAAACATGTTAGTTATTCTCTAGAATGGTTTAGTAGTGGGGAAGAAAAGTCTGCAGTTTTTTGCACCCGTCAAAATGAACACGTTTTCGTATAAACTGGAATTCTTTTTTCTTGCAAAAAAAGCTCATGACATGACAGATGCTGAGAAGCCTCACCAACTAACTTGTTGTCAGGTCCGTTGCACTGTAGGGAATCTCAAAATATTTGCTTTTCAGTAAATTCATGATTAGCTTTACAAGTATCAAGAAAATCTTGTTTGTCTTTCCACTCTAGCTCGTTAATAGCATGTAGAAGTATATGGAGCGTAATAAGAATACCAATGCTTACTAAAAAAAACAGACGCATTCGAATGACCAGACAACATACTTTTTCAGAGAAAAAATATTCTCTCACTGACGGAACATAAAACAAAGGATGACTATAAAATAACTTAAGGCCTTGGGATAAAATACCGCTGATTGATGAAACTAGCTACCTAAGGTATTACTATTACAGATGGCTGCGTATTAATAATTATACGATTATGTCATTCCTTATGACTATTTTATTAAGCATGCAAATATGATCAATATACTTCCCAGAAAGTTCCATCATGAATCAGTAGACTTCATACACATTTAAATAAATACATAGACAAAAATAATTTGAGACTTAATCAAGGAACATAGAGTAATTATGTGTGACTTCACTATGTCAAGGTTTTTAAATGCATATTATGGCATTCCATTCTATTCGAAGATCACGCGGCAGATTAAAACAAAAATGCCTACAAATATATAAGGGTTGCGAGCAAACACTGAAATGCTTTTACATAAGAATTATGATGACAAATTATGACAACCCTAATAGCAATTAAATGAAACAAATTACAATTGGAAGAAAGAACATCCTTGTGCAACTAAATTACACACTCGCAGTTGAATAACAAGCCTCCTACACAAAAATATCTTATTCCTTGTCCTCACGGCTACTAAATACGTCCTTTCATTAACATGTTTACAACTCTACTTCTTTAGGATTTGCAGCGACAAATTCAAATTGATGTGCCTTCTAAATACAATACAGATCAGAACAATGAACTGAATAAAAAAGTCACAGATCGATCATAACTACCGATCCCTGTTTTAAAATAATATACATGAAATTGCATTATTTTTTTTGCATGAGCTTCAGATATGTTAAACTGCTAATTTTTCCTGCAAAAAACCGGCACAACCGCAACAAAAATGCAAACGCAAATATGGGAAATTTCCCACCTTAATTAAATGAATTTATGCTAGTCAAAACCTCATAGTGACTGACACCCATGGTACTTACAATCTCATAAGTGATTGACATAACTCATCTATTACATGAAGTGTGATTTCCTCTTGTTATTCACCATAAGATAGAAAAGAACAAATATAACTCTAACTCTACAACTGGACTGGAAACATTTATAATGACCAACCATGGAGCAACCTACAGCAAGACCTAAGTATTATTCTTATCTACATTATAGATAATTGTAGGTTACGTGATCGTGGTGGATATTAACTAGCCAATACCCACCGTGCACACACTGCAAACATAATTACAAGTTGGTAAATCATTGGGCCGACCTTGTTCTCTCATTAATTACAGGGAATCACCTTTTTGAATCCTAACAAATAACATCAGACAGTAATTTCGCATGTCTCCTGCCATAATATAATGCAAAGAAGAAAACCACAATATAGAGCAGTCATGATTTTTTCATTCCCCTAATTGCTCAAGTCAGGACCAAGAACAAAAGCATAATATTCATCTAATCATCCATACTTAACATGCCTGCATTTCATTCTGCTCATTTTTTTGCACCAGCGCTATTATTTATCTTTATTGTAAAATGTCGCTCAAGATAATATAATCGTTAGGGAATTCACAACCTATGTTTAGCCTCTAGGCCATTCTTCATCCAATTGCCCAATGCTTCCTGGAATATCTGATAAGATAAAATCATGCATGAAGAATTAAAATCACTGAAAATTTGACTACTGATTTTCCCGTCAATAAAACATTAAAGGTTAAGCAAATATGAAAAGAAAATCATTATTTATCACCATACACCCATACTAATTTTAAATTCCTCTGGCTCTGGAATGTCAATGCCGCTATATGTTTTATCTAGTAGCATCTACTAACCAAAAACCAATGCTCAAACTAATACATAAGAGTAATTTCCTAATTCAATTGACAATTCAGTTTGAGTAGCTACAAGCCACATGATATAACATTATATGAGTGATTTCAAAGAGAACAAATGAGTTGCATGAGACATGAAACTAGAAACAAGAATGATTCATCTTGAAACAACATGCGTACGACACTTGCAAACAGAACAAGGTAGCATGAAGAGCGAAAAAATGTGCCCTAGCGACGGTTCTACGACCTCCATTGTCTAAATATGGTCATACGCAGTGAAAGTCGTCTCCTCTGTTTGACTACGAATCGTAAATAATCATCATTTTTAAAGCATGTACCGGACACTCCTCCTGAAAAAAATTGTAACTTTACATTCCCAACTACATATATCTTCCGTTATGTACATTCAACAAAATGAAGTCAGCTCTTCAATCTTTTTGTAGGCAATACAATAACAAACTGCAATCCACAACATGGCTGACAACTTCTCATTTACAAATGGTAAAGCTTCTGTGAATCATCATATAGAATTTGATGTTCACGTTTAACGCACCTGATGCAGACTCAAAAAACAAATTTTTTGGCACCTTCATGCTACCTGGTAAACCAAAGTGACACAAGTTGCTAACGACATTCAAAAGATTTGCATTATGCAATAGTTATGATACCATAACAGATGTTTATAAACTTTTTACGATCATGTCAATAATATTTATGACTCTATCATTTAGCAACCAAGCAGATTTAAAAGATGTACAAGTCATTTGAGAGATAATTAAAAAGTTGAACGGATCAAATGTATAGATACAAAAGGAGTTGCTTGCTAACATGGTACGTTGAATAATCACAAGTGACGGTTGAAGGATTTCTTACAAGAGAAATATGGATCAATGGATCTTACTCCTTCTTTATATACTAATCAGATCATTCAATCCTCATTAATATTTCAGACGTGTATGTCTATTGGAGAAGTGCATGTTCAATTACCTTAGACAAATGTTTGTTGACCCATTTAGTAAATGTTTTCTTTTGGATCGCATCTCGCTCATCTGAAAAAAAAAAGAAGCAAAAACATTCAGATCATGAATACACTTTTCGCAATGCATCAATGCATGTAGCATGGAGAGATTTGCATTTCGACTTCAATGAGAATTAGCAGATTAGCACCCTTTCTTGCGTTCGATTCTAATTGTGCACAATCGAACAAAATGAGAAATATCAAATAAAACGTTGATTTAACACCAGAAAATTAAACCAGACTTTCACATAGCATAATTAAATGGATTTTCATTTTGGGTTGCAAAGAATCCCACGCTTACATATAACATGCAAAGAAATGATTTAATGATTTGAATAGAATAAATTATGCATTGTAACGAATGGAATCACAAAAAATCTCAAATGTGAATAATACAACAAGCACAACATTTTCTTCACACACACATTCATCAAAAGTTCCATCTTGGGATTTTTCTCCCATATCCTTCCTCGCGAGTCATACATGACCTGAAGTCATACAAGCCTGGCAAGTCAGTCCATTACTCATGCATATTTAAAAGCTGAGTATGCAGCCATAGGACAAGATTATGAATAATTAAGTCATTTGATATCTTCAATACTACTTAGCTTACACAAAAACTGGCAAACAACATGAGCTTGACAATGATAATGATGATATTATTGAAAGACGTCATGCAGTGAGCTAGCGGTGAGAAAGACCTTTAGAACCCTAATTCATTCTTTTTTTTTTTGCTTGGTGCCGTATTCACCCCGATGCAATAATAATGTCGGCGACCAAACATTTATCATGTTGCATGCAGTTTTAACACAATACTAGGTTAGAAACATGACATAAATCTGTGTAGGGTACAAAGAAAAAACTACTGCAAGACAGACGCCAGTTTGAGCAGTGAATATGGGACGCAATCAATAAAACCCTTTGGAATGATTCAAGTTCCTTGTATATAAGTCACACTACTGAGAACCACCATTATGAACACGCAAATGGAAATGTTTCTGTTTAGGCCATAAGTAATTTTGTCTGTCGTAACATCCTGATGAAATGAGAGATATTAATGATTGTTTTTCCAAGTGAAGACACAGGGCAGCAGTAGCAAACTAATAATACTACTCAAGTAGCTAAAAATAATGGCACTCACATCATAAACCACGAAGGGGAGTCAACAACATTACTCACTAACTAAAACTAATGCGTAAAGTTGAAAACAGAAGTCAAGGCAAATCATATACATACATAAATGTGAACGTTGATCAAAATAACTGTATGAGCTGTTAGTTTACTAGCTCAAATAATGAATTATTCATTCCCCTTTAAGTCGAATGTAAATTGGTAACTCTAACTAAAACCAACTTTAAAGGAGTAACAAATAACTTTGCTTGTTTTAACTATACGCTAGATATGAGATCATATGAAAGCCGTGAGGTGAATGATATGCCCTGAATCCTGTAGGAACTTATTATATATCATATGATTGTACGAATTGGGACCAACTATTGCGATTTTCATCTGAGTATACGGCGTTATATCCGGCATCATATTCCCATTCCAAAGATTCAATTCAAGTGTTCAAAGGAATACAGACAAATATTATTGACACTGAGGAATGTTGTTGGAACTGAAATTCTTATTTTTTCCGTTGAGACGCATTGAAAGTGTTACTACCAACTAACTAATTAACTGCAGTGCCATCATAATTTGTATGCAAACCTAGAAATCATATGAATATATTGTGGCTACAAATCTATAGGAAGATAAACCACGTCTTTTTGACACTATTGGATACCTAACTGTAAATATTAGGCTGCTGTTTTCAAACATAAACTGAATCAACGTCTACATGACACATGGTCACACGGCCCGGCATCTTATGACATTGTCTCGCTCAAAAAAAAAACCATCACACATTAGACACTAGTTATCTACAGCTAATTTCAAAGTCACGCTGTTAAAGTTCAAGACAGTTTCATATTCATATCCAACTAATTGCTCCCTGTCTGCTTAAATAAATATAGTTGCAGTAAAATTTACGACTATCATCATCTGTGCCAAATCAATCTAAACAATACATAGCGTAAAAAGAACCTAAAGTTCTTAAATATATACTACCCACCTTTGAATTTATACAAACTCTCTTCATAAGCTTCTTTTTCTGCATCCATTCCTTGTGAAAATTCAGTAGTTTCACGTGATTCATAACCATACCGTTGTTCTCGATGATACACTTGGTTAGACATATCGCTTGAATTAAATTACAGAAAATTCTGCCAGGTTTGACTATATAACTATCAGTTCTTCTTTTTTTCTACACCCAATAAAGTGTTCACAAAACTTCATAAATCGCTTCCCAACACTTATCAATTTATGACAGGCAAATCTATTGGGCTAAACTAGTTTTCCATAGAAAAAACACACTAGAATACAAAAGCAGTTCCAGTCTGATTGCACTTCTGCTATCGCTTCAGTTAACTAGAAAACTACACCACTATGTGAAAATAAACACTTGTATTTGTATTCAAATTGATTGAGTTCAGAATTTTTTGTCAAAATCTTGCAACTTTGCTGCACCTTCGTATCTTTATGTATTCAAGTGGTGGTCAGGTTGAAATCAACCTCAAACCACATGTTGTGTTATGTCCCAACTAAATGTTTAGTTAAGCAGTCATCATCACCACTGCTACTAAAACTATAACACAATGCACACAGCACCGTGAACGTACTAACTCTAACTAACAACACGGTGGATAGGAACCCTCCAATGTGTTGGAATTTGTTATGCACACACACAGCAAAATAACACACACATGCACAAGAAGTGTATTAGAGTTACACAGGGCCAACCAAAGTCGACAAACCGCTATATACTTGACTAACTTGAGTATTCCTTCGTATTATTCATTTATCTCTTATCTCATCGTGCTAAACTAAAGTGAGTTACTGACTGACTGACTGCTACATTAAATGGCAAAAGGGATGCTGGTATTCCACGGTACGATTTTCTATGATACCAACTTAGGCTGCACACAGTTTTTAAGTCACAAAAGAGTCGCTGAGCAATAATAATGTTCTATTCCATTTAGTCAGTTAGTTACTCGAGCAGCTGTAAAGTAGCCGTATGATGAGTTGAGTACCTTAAACTTCAACACAGCCAGCGATTCAATCGTTGGTTAAAATGTATGAAAACAGAAGAGCTGAGTCTAACTTCCCATTCACACACGCACAATACAGGATGGACTGACAAATATTGAACTTTGCAAGTGAGAATTAAAAATTTGGATAATTTAGAATAGACTCGGCAGAGAAGCAGTTGGAACACAAGAAACTGACTAAAATATTTAGCACTGTAGTCACCGACAACTTTCCAAGTCAACTACCAATCTCTAAATGGCTTGGGTGTTTCAAGTGTGAGCTCTTTGATGCACTTACATTATAGTTTAGTTTGTTCAAAAAGGAGCCACTCCGCCAACACACTTTTGCAGACTTCCTTTTGGGGCTACACTAGATGTTCTCCTGAGCAAATCTCCGTCCGTACGACCTTCTTGGTCGTAATCTGACTACAACTTGATCCTGCCTACGCTTTATTATACTAATAAGACCCAAATACGTCCAGCATGGATGCAATAATGTTTTCCCTAACTAACTTACTAACTCCCAACTGACTATTGCAAACGAGAGTTAGTTTCAGAACAATGCAGATAGGTTACTGACTACATTTGTGCCTATGTAGTTTATGTCACTAATGCTGTCTTGATGAAGTCTAAAAGCTCATTTATGGACACAGCCATTCCATATTATGCATCTATAATCAGCTAGCTAACCACACTAACCAACCAAGTGTACATTAAACTTTACAATCTAGCCCAAGTACAATGGCTGGGAACAAATTTTAAACCTGTAGGAATCCGAGATTGGAGATGCGTGAAATTATGATAAACCATACAGCAAGAACATTCTTAATTCACGTTCAGTCTTACTTTTGCGAATATGTACACAAGCAGATGTTTTATCCTTTTGAAGATCTCGAGCAGTCTAATCAATAGTTTGCTCGCTGGGTTCAAATGACCAAGTCCATTCCTATTGTTTCCCAGTGATGTGAGAGACCAAAAGAATTAACTATCAAAGATTTGAATACTCCAACGTAATAATCCACACAAAATTCATGCATGCCTACCTACTCAAGTTTCAGTGATGAAATAGGGATGATTCTACCCAAATTAACAATCTTCCCACGTAAAATTTATGGTCACGAAACAATTTGTCCAACACAATAAAATAAGTAACACTTGTAAGCTAAACTGAACGGGAACACACACATACATACATAGGTAAAATAACAACAAATTCAAAATTATATGCAAACGAAATCCACGCTTTAAAACCACGGCCATGTTACAATGTATGCAATATACAAAGTCAGTGGCTCACTTTATTTCAATGTAACTGTGTCGAAAGGAATGCAAACTGATTAAAAAGGTCTATAAAAATACCGCTTATCACTAACCTGATATTCTAAATCGTTATCACTAAAGTGCACATAACTTAAAATCCGATATGAACAAATAATTGAGCTAAATCCTGGAATGTGGACTCCAGGAAAAATTCAATGTTCAAGGACTTTTCTCGTACAACTCAAAAGCTTAGAGTAATTAAATTGTTATATCTGTTGTTATCAAACGCTAATTGCTAAACCATGAAAAGAGACATAGCACAGCAGTGATAAAAATTAATTGTTCGTAGCAGAAGAAAAGTTCAAGCAAGTATTCTGTGTCAAGTCACGATCTGAAGCCAAATTATATAGCAAATCCATATGAAGAAGTGAAGACAACAAAATCAATGCTTACCAGCAATTCGCAAAACAGCACGATCTGCCGGGTCTAGCTGAAGTATGCTGAGTGGTTTGTCTTTTGCCCATTCTTCTAAAGTCTGGTCAAAATCCATGATGCTTCTATGTCATGTCGTAAATCTAAAAAATAGAATATTTCACATTTTCCCAATAATTTAGCTTAAATAAATTGAACCCATTTATTGAAACTATTACTTTGAAAGACTTCCTAGAAATTATTTTACACATTTATCTTGAGGATCCACCTTTAATATATCGATATCCTCACTAATTCGAAGGAAACGAAACAACTTTCATCCACTTTAGTCTCGCAAGGAAAGTTAAAATTAAGTGTCGATCTCTCGAATTAAAAATGATTCTTTTAGTTTAACACTAACAAAGAGCAAACATTCACAAGAATATCTTTATAATACGATTTGTACTGGAGCTGAACACAAAAGTAACTGCAGTAAAGAACTGAAGAGTTCAACGCACGTGGATCTTCTGCTCCAAATGATATCACACCACACAAAAATTTTATTAGCCTGGAATCCAACCATGGAGCGAGTAATGAATTTTTCAATGGTAACTTCTGCAGAGGCAAACAAAAAGTTGTTATATGAGGAACAATTTGAGTACTCATTTAGCAAGGTGAGGTAATAAGGACTGTGAGCAGATAAATCTTATCAAACACATTATTATCTGACTTAACTAAACTTTTCCGTACGCAGATGGGAGGAACGTATTCTGCTCTGTAGAAATATTTCGGATGCTATTTACCATCACACTTGAACACTCAAACACAAGTAAAGTGAGTGTTCAATCTCACAACTACTCATTTCATATGCAAACATCAAAGGAGAATGAGAAAAAAATGAAAAGGAAAAAGGCTATATGCACCGGTACCACCCAAAAAATTTCAAATTAAACACATCATCGTTCCGCAAGTCTAACTCCATGCATAGTTAAACCTCACCAGTGCCTTCCTACGTTTGCAATAATTTGCATTCATCGCCCAAAACAAATACATGTAAGTAGCTAAGCTAACAAGTAAGTGTACGTAACGTACAGAAGTACTGGCATTGGGAGTAATTAGATAGTGAAGTCGTAATTAGCATTCTGACTAGGCTAATGTATCCAGTAAGCACATGAGACATAATATATGATGTGTGAATTCGAAGAAATTAATATTAATAATCCTTGATGTCAACATCAATTCTACCATTTTAACATACAAATGAACTAAAGTCAGGCTACAAATGGGAGGCTGTGGAGCACACACGCAAATGACGAAATTCAATTGGGTAATAATAGTATTCTCCAGAGAAACAATGCAGAATGTCTAACTAGACGCATGATTATTATTATGGTATGGTCTCAATCGTCCTAATCCTGTCCCAAAGCACATACTTTTACCGCCCACAGAGAGTGGGCCAATAGTTCAATAAACATGACAGCTGATTATTGTAATTTACCATGCTACTCAACACTTTTACAAAACTCGTTGTCAAATCTATATACAGCAAAGGTTTGATGAGGATTTGAGATGAAATCGAACGATTATCAGTTTTGGAGTGTTCCAAACACTTAACTTGAAGAATAGCTGTTAAGGACTGACTAAATAAAAGAAAGGAATGATGATCAGATTTGTTTATGCGACAGCGAAACGTGTGGGACCAAAGACAAACTAGAAATGCAAATTCCACTAATTATCTGATTAAAAAATCTTCTTTTACGATCTCGAGACAATTCTGTGAATTTATGACAGGGGCTACATGTCTAGTTAGTGTGCAATACTTGTATTATAGTCATAGTACTGTAGTATATACTTTAAAAAATAAATTAATATGCTCGCCATTGTGCCAAAATGCCAATCTTATCGCGATGTATCCTATTTACTATTTCAGGGCACAGCAGGTATAGATATATATTATCCGAAGATGCAAAAGCTGAAGCGATCGCAATTCTTTCAAATGTAAACCCATTTTCGTTTGTTGCAAAGTTGCAGAAATAATGTGGAAGCCAAACTATAAACTGGAATGCAAATGCTAATCCAATGCTAACTAGTTCTTTTTAACACCAAACAGGTTTGGTGTAAACGTGGGGGCTCAAGCCCGGCATTTGTCACTTGCATTTGTTTACATATAATTCGTTAAAAAACACACAAAGAAAACTAATCTAACTACCCCGCACCACCAAATCTAATCATAGTTATAATCCCTGTTATCTCTTCTCAGACGATCATAAGTATCCAATCCAAAACAGACCACAATCCTCGTCTTAACATCCAGCTTTAGTAATCAATCGCCGCGTAATTAGCACATTAGTGAAGCATTTGTTGTCAAAATGCTAATGAAGAATATAGAAGCCAAACATATACCAGCATAATTTCGATTAATATTCACATACATAAGTGACTTCAAAGTTTACTTACGTTACTAAATAAACAGTGACTTTTTGTCTTGTTGAGAAGACCAACTCAGCTGGAAACGATTATGAAACCCAAGAGTAGTTTGATGACGTGATTCATTTGCAATGCAAATCATTGAGTCGGACGTCACTAGTTAGTTAGTTATAGTTTATCATCATGAAATCATTGGCGGCATCTTGGACACTTCAAAATCCAAATATTAATTTTTCAAAAGATTTAAGCACAAATCTCACTAAAGATGTCATTTATCCAATAATAAATACAGTCATTCGCCAACAAACCAACCAAGTTCAATCTTCCAGTCAAAACAAAACCGATTCTCCAAACGCCGAATCCGTTTACTGGAACAAAATCTAAGGTCAGATACGATTCAACACTTCTAACAAATTTTAGCAAACATAACAATAACAAATTTTCACATAACTGCCAATGTTTACTTTTTGGAATTTAACAACTTTACGAAAAATTTGAATTTATATTTGGCTGCTGCTGTGCTAATGAATGGAACCAAATTTACCGGCTTTATTTCCGAGTTCTCTTCTTCATGTCTACACTTTCACCACTCCTGTCGCACCCTACTTTTTTCCTAATATAGAAAGCAATATGTTTTGTAACTCTGATTGGGAGAATCTACGTTGAAAACTTTTTTCCGTGGCGTTCAATTGGGACCAATCTGAACGGTAGTATGCTCGTTAGTTAGTTAAGTACAAAGCTCAAGAGAATAGTTTTACCACTCACAGCTAACTAACTAACTAAAATGCAACTTCCTGTTCCTGTCAGGCTATTATAGACTCAGGGAACATGTTCGTTTTCCCAACCCTTTTAGCTAGTGAACAAAAGCGCTTGCTTGGCATCTTTGCCAACTTACAATGAGTCACAGTTTTGGACACACCTGTATATTGATCATAGGTTTGATATTAGGATGGTTGCATTTATTTGGTGACATGCCAGATCACCAGGTTGGGTAATAAGGTTTCTGGCTAATTTAATTAAGTATTAATTTACTGTGATGCTCCATGAAGTAATTTTTTGTTGCTGAATTGTTTTTTCGGATCATTAGTTAGCCTATGCTTACCGTTTAGGAGGCTTCGTGCATGGGATATATAGTTAGTTTTCTGCAATGCACATGTATAATTCGGAATATTTTATTTTCGGGGGGCAGCGTGCAACAGTAACATTAAAAGTAGTGTCAACAACATGCAAAAGAGTTTTTACGTATGTATAGTTATGCAAGGAATAAAAATGTCAAGTTTAAATTAGTGTAAGCTTTTGTATGTGGCTGATCACGAACTCGGTTTATCCACAACGCTGCAAAGCTCCAGTTGAGCATGTGGAAACACGCCAGACTGTTTCCAAATCATCTTGAATTTGTCTAGAAAGTTTTATGTAGTGGTAAATGGTATGAAGTCCTAAATTTACATAGAATCATGTAGATTGTGATATCAGTAAACTACAGTGAACCTTTTTTCTGATTCTAACGATGAAATTGTTTTTGACTTTTCCTCCAAAAGTGAATTCAAGTATCCACTTTCAACTGTCAATCTATCCATAAGTGACTTGTTAGATTTTTCCAAACTTTTGATTTTGGTCGTCAGTTTATCAATTTCTGCCGTCTGAAGTTTTTTCATTATCTGCAATCATCATAAACAAACATGTAAAAGTTTGACAGACAGCTACCTTCTCATCTCATTAGTATGCAGAGCCATATGCATGGACCATTCATACCTCTATGTTATTTTTTAGCTCTATTAGAAGCTGGGAATGTTTGGACTTGAGAACAAACATCTCTTCTTTCACAGATTGTTGCTCGTTCAAAGATTCTTCCAATAACTCACGCTCGGCTACAACTTTTTCAGTCAGATCAATCATTTCTCTAATTTTGTCCTCCAAGTCATCTCGTTCGTTTGTTATAGAGTTCAAATTCGATTGCAACTTTTTCATTTCATCTTTTTGTTTCCTATAGAGAAAATCAATAGTGGAACTCAATACAAATGAATAAACAACTTCTATCGAGAATATTATAAGCCGCCATATTAACTAAATATAGCTATAGGAAAGAACATACTCGATTTGCATCTCCATTTGAAGCAACCTTGATTCCAGTTTTGCATTTGCTGATTGTGATTCTGCATTTTCCAAAACAAGTCTGTCTCTTTCCTTTTCTAAGGCAATAACTTGATTCCCTAGATCAGCTTTATCTCCGATATGTTTTATCTTAAGCTCTTCTAAAAGCCTGTATTTATTGCAAAGTCGGATTTAGCGAACTGATATATCTACTTGCTAAATTAATGTAAATGTATAAATTAATGTAGGTCAGATTTTTTTACTAGTCACCTTTTACATTCAAACAAAGAGGCTTCATGAATTTCGTGAGAAATTTTTTTCTCCGCTTCTGCCTGCAATGCGGAGTATTTAGCATCTTGAGAAGAACAATGGTTTTCCAATGCAGAAATTGTAGCAGTCAGATTAGAGATTTTGTTTTCAAAATTTTTGTAATCGAGCTTGTATTGAATTTCTGAAATTAAAAAATGGGCGAGTACATGATTGGTTGTAGTGTTTGCCATCCATGTGCATATAGTGTTTTGCTTTAACATACGATTATTGTTGGCGATTTTTTGAAGTTCGTCAATTTTCCTCTGGGAAATGTTGACTTTTTCTTGCAGCAACTCGTTTTCTTCCAAAACTAAGGCAGACGTTGCTTGCAAAGCATTCCATTCATCCCAAGTTACTAATTGCTGCTAAAAAAGCACACATTAAATAACTAAATAGCTTTAGCATTTTAAATTAACTTAATGCATAATGAAAAATAATAACCTTTTCATTTTTTTGCGCTGCTACGAATTCATTCAACCTTTTGTTTTCGTCCATAACTTCTGTCACCCGTTTATTAAACTTTTGAACATACTTTTCAAAGCCGTCAATAATATCACTTTTTTCTTTCAAAGCTTCATCATACGCTTTGAACAATGGTATTAAGTTTTTACCAGCTTGATCTTATATGGACACCTCTGCAGGTACATCATAAGGATTCTCATCATCATTGCTGATGACTTTTGCATGGGTCTGAGTCTGAACCGGGGTTTGTGTAGCTGATTTTGAACATGCGTTGTTTTGAAGTTTAAACAGTTCTTCATTCAATCTGTACACTACTGATTTTAAAGCCTCAATATCTTGAGTCAAATGCCGGTTTTCAGAATGCAATTTTTTCATTTCCATGTTCTTAGTAAATTCGTCATCATTTTTCCCAATTGACCTTTTTTTATCCACATTTTGAGCTTTGTATTTTTCTGAATCATTTTTTTCATTTTATAGTTTAGTTGTAGTCTCTTTAAAACACGAATTATTACTATTTATTTGACAACAATTTGCTTACCTTTTTGTTTCAATAGCTGAGATTTGTAGTAATCGCTCGTTCGTTTCAATTTGTTTATACGCAGAATATACTGCTCATGTTGTTTAGGTGAGAATTTTCGTCCGGTTGGAGTATTTACAATTTGTAATGTTTTCTTCTTATCAGGTCGATAGTTTGCTTTCTTAGTAGGCTCAAATCTTTGTTCTTCTGCTGCTTCAGGCTTGTTCTTTACTGTTTTTGAACCAACATCCTTATCTCCTTCAGCACTCATTCGCACGCTAATAATTTCTTTCTTTGAGTGTACATGTTCATGAGGCATTGTCCATTGTATCTCATCATCCGTTCGTGCTTTGTCATATCCTCTAGCTTTTCTTCCATGTCGTTTTGAATCTACCTTTTTTCTGTAATCTCCGTTATTATTATTTTCAGCGTCAAGTTGTTCAACTTCAACATGCAAATATTCTTCCTCCTCATAGTCTGGGTTCGTTAACTTCCCTTGTGTGTTCTTGCGACTATCTTTCGACTTATCTTTAATTCTCACTTTACGCTTTGTATCTGGATCATTTATGGGTTTAAGTAGCTGTGAAGTGATTTGGTGTTGTTTAGGGCTAGCGAGCTTTTGCAATTTTTTCTTTCTAAAGTATGAAAATGCTTGTTTCTTTTCTTTTGAATTATTAGTTCCTTCTGTAGAGGAGGATTTCGTGAATAATGATTTCAGTCCCATTTCTTGGAAAAGTTAAAAAGGAAAGTAACTGCCTGTTTATTGTTAAACACACATTTTCATTGACACTCTGGGACCTCTGATTTGCATTTGCACAAGGATTTGTTTTCCATTGGTATCTAAGCGACGAAGCTCGCCCGCAATTTTACGTGTTTCACTGCGTATGGAAAGTACAGTGTAGTGTATGCATGGGGGAAATAGAGACTTTTCATGTTTTGTGAGTGAATGGGTTGAAAAATGAATGGGCAGTGGTGAGTGCAGTACAAAATATTTTAACCTTTTATCTAAAGCGTTTCGACTCAATTTATTCTTTAAAGTTACAGACATGATATTGCTATAATATAATTTGGTTAAATTGTCCATTTGAAGCTTCTTACTCTTTAATCATAAAGATTTCAAGCACTTTTAAAAGTACTGAAGAGACTACACGAAATCTTTGTAGTTCTTACACGATCTGAGCTACACAAGGAATTAAGATTAAAAAGTACAATCTTATCCGATTAATAGATGGAGTGCAATTATGAGTATCAAATCAAGGTTGCACCGTTTGATTAAAACATTATAAATATCACAAAATGGAAAACATAATTCAAAGTTTCAAAAAGTTGTAAACTACAAGCTAGAAGGACGAGATTCATGAGTAGTGCCATTAGAGAATAGTTATTTTAAATAAGCACGTGTGGATACAGTCTTGCTGCTAATTAGATTACACTTTTCTTCAAACCTATTTAGGCCCGGTCAAAAGTCATATAAAGTAGTGACAATAATGCAGGTTAAGTATATTGAATGTCCAACAATTCAAGCAGAGCGTAGTAAGTCATGTTTGTCAATTTAAACGAAAATAATAACCTATAATTGCATTGCACAGTTCACACTTTTGGAACATAAACACTGGTTGTGAGCGAAGAACTGGATTTGGAATCCTTCATAATCGACGTGATCATACAAGTCCCAATTTTCTATAAAAAACCAATGAATAATCACATTTTAAAACCTTAAAAATTTCAAAACCACAGTGAAAATTTACCAAACTTACTTCTTTATCAATTTCATCAAATTGGCAAAACAATTGCCTGTAGTGAACATTTTTCGGAGAAACATCCTGCTCCAAAGGAAGATGTTGGCGCACTAATTTTGGGTGAGTATGATACATTGTAATTATAATTCGGTCAGCAATCCGTCTGACACTTTCTGAAGGTTGATTAATAGCGGACACACCAAATTCTACATAATCTCGTGGAGTAAGTCCACTGTAAATATCCAACATGAATATTAAATCATGATTTTAAAGTTGCTTTAACAAACCCAGATTTTTAGATAGAAAGAATTCAACCTATGCTTTTCTGTAGATAGGCCATAAGTTTTTAGCAATTCTTCAACCAGTTCGGCTTTGCTTTGGGCTACTTTTGGGTGAACCGGTGAATCCAAAGGTTTCGTCAGATTAGGAGAAATCACATTCAGAGACCTGAAAAAAGAAGGTTCATATGATAATTACGAGGAAGTAAAGAATTCAGAAACCTTTTTAGTGCCGTGTTGATAATAAGTTGAGACCATATTCACTACCTTATATGGTGACAGCATTGCAAACGAATTATTGTATCTTTTGCCACCTTAGATTTTCCTAATGCCCCATCTCCTGAAGCGGAAATCAATTCTGGAAGCATATTTTCTATTCCTTGGGACATCTCAGAGCTTGCCATTCTTTATGCAAAATTTCGTATTACAAAATGTCATTATTTACCTCTACATAGCCAACTAACTTCTTTGGTTGATATTTGATATGAAATCAGTATAAGTTGTTATAAAGTTAAAGTACCGATGCTTTCTGGCAAAGTCATCCATCAAATAAATGAAGACATGAGCTGTGAGATTAAAAACTCCAAAAACTGTATCCTTTATAGTCCTTTGTAATAGCACAACAGCAGCCCGAAATACTTTCGATGCAGGTTCAGTCTCTACGCAAATTAAATGTTTCGTAAATAATAACATTTCCCTGTCGGCATTAATCATTTAGATTTCATGTCCAAAATTTACTTGTCTTGTCTCCTTTTTTGTAGTCGAGCAAAAATTGATGCAATGATCTCAATCCTTCTTCCTTGTGAGCGAAATTTTTGGAAAAAAACTTGTCCACCTACGCTCATAATTGAAGCATACAGTTTGTCACTTTCGTACACCATTACACACTTTAGCCATTAATTGAATTGACAAATTTATTATTCTTACGATTGAGTCACCAAACACTTGAATAGACAATGTAGCATATCTACGTGCCCGTTCTGACAAATTGTATGACCTTTGTGATATACATATCGATTTGGTCATCGCCGTCATTTCTTTCGATTGGTATCTTGACCTTTCTGCTGTATTTGGTCGGGTACGCTTTCTATTTAATCAGAGCATTACCAAACGTGCAAAAAACTTAAGAAACACAGAATACCATTTAGTTAGTTCATAATTAATTTTTGCACTCACTTTACGAAGACAGGCGGGAATTTCGGCTCATCATTACTGTAATAACCAGATTCTTTTTTCTCCTGATCTGGGGTATTATTTCCGGAATGAAGCCTTGCAGAAAATCGCTCACTAGTTGTACTTTCTATAAGAAAGGAAATGGTGGATATGCTTTGGAGTCGGATTGCCAAATTGCAACAGCGGAATTTTTTTTCAATTATCAAAAATTATTTACCTGGTGTCGAAGCACCAGAAATTGAAGCAGTTGGAAGTACAGTATGAGTTAATGATCGTGGAATTCCAGTTACACTTACAACTTTTCCAGGTTCGTCATTCAGAGGATTTCGCTATGAAAATATTTAGAGAGTTTTTATGCGTTTTTTTAGTATTTTGAGGGAAAGACTGGTGAAAAAATGTTTACCCCATTTGGTTCCATGAGATCATTTACTCTTAAAGCTTTATACATGTTGGATCTGTAGCTATCAGCTTGAATCTTCTTTTCCTTGGCTTTTTCAAAATCTTCCCTACTAGCTGCAATTTGCTTCTCTAATTGATATTTTGCAAGAAGCTCTCCACATTTTTTTAACTGCTCCATTGTGGATTTGAGTTTGCTTGCAAAGTCAAAGCGTTCATCTTAATCATACAACGAAATTCTGTAGTTAGAATCATTTCAGAAATATGAATTCATATTTGGGCAATGTCTTAAATTTACCCAGTACAGCTTGCTGTTTTTTGTAATCCAATTTGCGAATGAGTTCTTGAACTTCTAAATCGACGTACATGATGAATGATAAGTCATCATATGGAGATAAAAGGTGTTTATCACGATCGCCGTAAGAAGTCTCTTCAAATGTGATACTGGACACAGATTTAGTCATCTCGTCATCATCATCCAACTTTTCTCCTAATAAATTTATAGCCACCAGCGCCACCTATAGGACCAGGATAAAGAATGTAGGATTACAAAAATCTTTTAATTAATTGATAAAAAAATTCAGTTTAAACAATAAAAGCTCGTACTTGATTATGTCGGTTATATTTATTTTTCCAGTTATTGTGCAAAACTATTTTCAGCATTGCGGCTTTGCAATTTACACTGATTGATTTCATTTCTCTAGCTTTGAATCCAGTTTCTTCATTGTTGGACATTGCAACATGTCCCAATGTCATAAACCGGGAGTTCTCTGCCTCAGTTTTAATGTTCACATCTTGTTCTTTTTCTCCCAGAAATTCTCCAATACATATCTCAATTTTTTCAGCTACAAAGATTCCAATGTGATCATTGAGCAAGCATTGCTGTAATTAAAGTTAGTTCTAGTTTAAGATTTGGGCAATAAAACTGTATTACGGATCAAATATTGGTGGGACAAAAGCTGAATATGGCCGATTCTTGATCTGGTTTCCAATTGCAAAATTATTTCCTGAGGATATTGTGGTGATCTATCAGATCTCCAGCCATTGCAACACGGGCCATGCTTTTCGAGATCTGAAGATGGAAATCCGCATTGGTCACCTGAGATATCAAAAAGGTTTCCATGATATATATATTCTAAAAATATTAGAATAAAATGTTTTATTTATTAGAATAAAACTTACTAGATGAGCACAGGACCCGGAATTTCAATTTTTCAAGCATATTTTATGCTGCTTTTAGCTGTATGAAAGACACGAGACGAATTATTTCCAGAAAACGTTTCATACCTGTTGGGACAAAACTAAAATTTTATTATGTTTAGAATATTTAGCACCATATTCTAATGCACTATAAGTAATCTATTCTATACGGCTTTCTCCATCCAGAAGAAGTGGTTAGAATGTCAGGCAGGATCTACTTTCTCGGATTTCAACATAGGGAGAAACGGATCGATATGACAACAGTGAAACTTTCTATGGCCACTTACTACCCGTTTCGTATACTGCGGAGAAGTGTGACTCACCCATGTTTTTGCTGTACAACCCGATCCTCATTTATTGAAAGGTTAATTAATCATAGAACTAATTTTCTCTAAATGTATTTTTTACCTAAAGAAAGATGAGAAAATTAAAAACCAATTAAGATGTGTATGGAATCCTTAAAAAAACGTTAATGATTGATTAGTAAAATTGACAAAAATATTAGTAAAAGTATACTATTGGAAACGTTTGCCAAAAACGAAGGATGGATAAAAAAAGTATTATAAAACTCAAGACTACTTTGATCAGAAAGAAAAATGATCAAGTTAAGTTTTCAGCAATAGACATTATCTCATGAAGTAGTCGAATCGAATTATTTAAGCCAATAGAAGTTTCAGAACTTATGGCTTTCAAAATTCAACTTTGTGTAGTTTGTCGCATTTTCAGTAGATGGCACGGTTTGCATAATTTGTGATTTCACGGTCATATTTGATAGTTTGCTGTAGCATGCGTCTTTCGCATTTGAATTTCGAGGAAGATTTTATCATTTTTCATGTGACTAAGTAAAAAAAAAATTCAAAAAAAACTAACTATACAAAACTTTAAAAAAAATTTTTGCTAGAAAACATTTAATAGATTCTTTACTTTAAGACAGAACTAAGAGTAACCAGAAAATATATGCATTTATCAATAAAAATGAAAAGTATACGGAAACGGTTTTTTACTGTCAAAACAAAAATGTGATCAACCACTTATCCATTTCGCTTTCAATTAACATTAATTTCAAAAGCATTTTCGAACTTAATGTGACACAAAAATTATGTTATTTAGTTGGAATTACAACGTCGTTTTACATGATTTGACATTTGGTTGATCAACATCACGATCACACAATTGTTGTGTTTAAGCTGCCTGAGCTAACAAATGTTAAATTAGGAGATTTACTCTGTCAAACTATCCTAAGATAGACATATTGCGTGAGACCTTGCCATCCAATCGTGGTTGCATGTCACAAATTGGAAAAGTGGTGGCTGCTAATTGCACCTTAGGTGGCTTGTACGAACAGAATGATTCCTTCATTTACAGCATACTATGAAACATAAATTCTGATTCGTTACCACCACCTTATTACATAGTATGACAGAAGTCTTCACCGGAAATTAACACTTATTTTCTTTGCTCTCAGTCAGTCAAAAAAGTCATCAACTTACATCCATCCTATTTCTTTGCTTCAATTAATATAGTCTCTAACAAAAAGACAATATTGATTATATAATTCCAATCATTTCTCTTCTCCCGACGGAAAATATCATGAAAGCATTTAACTAACTAGATGAGAAAGCAATTTATTCTTCTAATTTCATTGATGTTGCAATGCCAACTTGTCTACATTGCTTTTTTATCATCAAAAGTATTGCTTTCCCAAGTTCAAAGACATACAAAAAAAATGTGGGCTCAATTCTTGTGATCCCTCCATTTCCCCTCTAAAAAAAGTCATGTCATCAATACACCTTGTTGTACGGACTAGAATGGCTTTACTTTCTTCCCCATCTTTGTTAATACTTTGCGTTGATAATAGAGAAGCGAGATCGAGATCGATTTTCACTTTTCTTCTCCTACTTACATAAAACTCTCATGGTGGCATGGTGTTTTTAGATTGACTAAACCACCTATGGTTTTCCTGCCTTTTTATTTATCACAAGATGTTTGCGAAGATGCGTCAATTGTATATAGAGGTAGCCTGTTTATTGCAACTTATTGAGAAACTTTGAAACTATAATTGCATGAAAAAGTGAATGAAAATAAGTGAGTAAAAAACACATCAGTATACAATAGCTTTACTCCTACACATCTACTACTGTAAACATTTAAATTAAATCATACAGCTTGCGTCTTGTGAATGTGAATATCATGCAGGCTGACTGCAATAATCATTATAAGAAATTTCTTTCACTGCATTCTACCCTATTCTCATAATTTCAACATGTGTACCTGTTTTATAAAGCCAATTAAAATGCAAGCTGTAATCTACAGGATTTTGACCTGTTCAATTATCTTTTGGGACTGTATATTTAGCTGTTAAAATTAAGTTGTAAAGTATTCGTGAGTTTCTTACTCATGTTTATTTTAGCTGAAGCTGGAAATTGACATGCCACTAATGTGAAACACCTCTTTCTCTTTGTATGTAGCATATAGCAGCATCCGACATAATAACTCAATGTTGATACAGAATTTTAATGGAGTCGTGAGAAAGTAACTTTATGTAAGACTTTTCATCCCGTTAACAAAACGAACTCCCAAAGAAAGCAATAAACGACAGAAAGCAAATGAGCTCTGTGTAGAAACAAGTGACTGGCACAAAGAATTAATAAAACATGACTTCCGCAATGGAATAATATATTTGAAAAAGAAATGTCAGACCCAACCTCTGTTAATTTAAGAATGTTGCATAATTCAAGTTTGATCACAACCTCTTGAAAATTCATTTTCAGGTCCATGAACTTTGTGGGGAAGTATCTCCCTATCTAACGAACTAACTAACAGCTTTAAATGAGAAGAAATGTTGTTGCACCGTATCGTTGATAGACTTTTGAAAATTTGCATCCCCTTTGGTCATCACCAATTCAAATGGCCCATGTACACGACTAAGCTTCACAGATTACATTCTACCTACCATGAAATTGCATAAATACGTAACCTGAGAGCCTAGTTAGTATCCATCACTTATTGCGCTCGGCTAGTTTTCAAGTAAGAACCATATTAAGGAAATGCAATTCCTTTAGAAAGCTATTGTTTTCCTTTCATTTGGTGCCAGCTCTTCTTTTGCCACCAGACGAGGTGAAAGTAATGAAGAAAACTGTATTAAATATTCAGGTGGAAGGAAACCAAGATAATCAAGCCATTTCTCTTGGGCCAGTTAATCGTTACTGAGAAGGGCCTTTTTATGTTCCACAATTTTTCATGTGGGTCCCAACCGGTGTGAAAAATGAGGAATACATTAGTTACAAGCCGACATGAGAATATTTTACAAGTACAGCAGCTCTGCTAAATAAAATACATTTATGCATGCTGTACATTTACTCTGCTACCCATGAATATTGTCATTTGATTAAAACAACAGCCGCTACAGACATCGTAGAAAACAGAGGCCCTTCACATTTTTTAACCATGTAAACTACCTCATGTCAAAATAAACGGGGATCATAACGAGATTCATAAATCATGCAGAAAAGAATCCACATTTGTTTCAAAATTGCATTTATTAAATATGCCAACCCTCGTCTGTCGCACAACTCAAAACTAAACAATCTTTCCTCCACTATCATAATATCATGTTGTATTACACTTTCTTTTTCTCCCGGACTATTACTTGTAGCTCCCATCATACCTATAGTTTGTTGTAGTAGCTGCCCAAGCACACATTTGATATCCACAATTCATTGTCATCATCCTCATACACATGCAGTAGCATAACACACAGACAGGCACTAATATAATGTGTCGGCTTTCGGCTTTTACCGAGTCTGTTCGGTCCCAGTCTCAGCATCCATCCAATCTCTCTACAACTCACTGTAAGCACTAGTAGTCAGCAACAGAAAAGCAACCCCTTCTATACACTACAGTGTGGAAAGTAAGCAAGTAAGTGTGCTACACTATGAGTGAGTGAGCACGGTATGAATATTTCTGAACAAAAAGAATAGAGTGAAAGAGAGGAGGAAAAAATCTTTCGTTCCACAAGTACTGGTTCCCACCCAACAAAAGGTTTCTTTCACCTTAAATTATGTACGGGGTGGTTCAATAAAAAAATGGATAAAAATATCATATATTATCATAAATTAAAATATTTTTTCAAATCAACCAGCACGAAGAAATTAAAATTTTCTTTGTGCTGAACAGCTGGGAACAAAATTTTAGTATTTGCTGCAAGTTTTGAGCCACCTAACCAAAGTAAGCCCAAATATAACATAACACACACTTGTAAATATAGAACCACTGTTTAAGATTTAGATGCCTCCCTTGGATGCCTTAAATGTACCGTGTAGAATCTACACAGCCTCCTCCCAACCAGGGGGAAAAAGTCCTTGCTTTCTTCCCTGTCTAACTAACTAACTAACTGCACGCGTCCATGTAGTTTTGCATGCAGTAGGAGCAATGCCAACGTAAAAAGAACACTTAAGTTCAACTCTCTCTCTCTCTCTGATCTGACTCGCAGCTCTCAAAACTTCTCACACTTCTCTTCCCCACACACATATAGGGAGGGAGATTGCTCCATGCTTTCATCCCATCTAGCATCTACTAACTAACTAGCTATCTATCTATCCCAAATACATTTTCCCTCCACATAGACTCACGTTCACGAATACTTGCATGGATTCCATATTCTCTTGGTGCTTAAGCCCGAGATAAATATATTTTCCCGTATATTCCACTTGAATAGCGAGTCACGTACTATATTTATTCAGTTTGCCTCTACCGTGGATTCCATTCATTACTACTGTATTTTCCTTATCCTGGATACAGATCATTCTTCAAACAAGGAATGTAGAATTCAGTTAGTTAGTTAGTTAGTTAGTTAGGATCTTGTATTGGTTGCAAATAGTAAGTTAGCGAGCAAGTAAGTAGTAGCAGTAGTTGCAGCCCCAAATGTATATAATATTATAAAAGTACCTCTACGAAGAGCTGTAGAGATTCTTTTGCTTTTGCTGGAGAAGCTAGCTATGCGACTCATGTATGTGAGTGCTGCTTCTCTTCTTTTACGAGCACCCTCCTTGCCCTGCAGCCTCAGTCAGTTGTCGACCGCACACTCTGTTTGCAACCGAGTGGGTAGTTTCCCTTGAAAAGTACGGAGCACGTTGTGGGAGCAGATTATTTGGTAGAAAGGAGCACAGTGTGGAGCAACATTGCTGCAAGTAACTAACTAACTACCACACAGCTGAGAGCTGCCTGTGCACAGTACACACGCAGTATAAGGAGCGTGAACCTCTCATTCCCATTCCACTCCACTTTTGGCCGTCATTCAACCTGTACTTAAAGGGAGAGAATGCCGATTACAGTTGGGTCCACATGACTCTAGTTGTTTCAAAATCATCGTGTTTAGAAACACAGTTTGCTATTGGAAAGTTTCTTGTTTTCAAAAAACTAACTAACTTAGTGGGTGACACTGGTTGTAACAGGATTCTCCTCGATATTGAAACAATCTGTTTGGAAAAAGTATTGAACAGTTTGGTAGAAAAACTTGTAGTCAGTAAGTAAGTACGTATAGCTGACGAATTTCATGAGATAAAGCACAACAAAGTTGGCTGGAAGAGGCAAGTTTTTCAATTAATAATGTTGCAGACAATCTGGATTTCTAATCTGTCAAAAAAGACAAGGACGAAAGAGTGAAAATCTTTGAAGCGTCAATAAGGTATGTGATCCTTTGGTTATTTAATACAAATTCTGTTAGTAAGTACAGTAAGTAAGCTAGGGAATTTTTTATCAGGAATTTCACTCTCAATAAACGGACATGTATTCTAGGATTATTGAGTTAGCAAAAGTTTTCCTTCAAATTGAGTTGGCATCCTTTTTCTCGGCTTCTTTATATCATTCTACAAGTTTGGAACAAAAAAGCGGATATAGAGTAAAGTCCACATTCTATGAGTTAGTTAGTTCGTACAAACGTTTTAGGTCTCACTCATAGTAGGTTTATGTGCTACACATAGTAGTTAGTTAGTCCCTACATCACGCATGGTTTCAAAGTTTCTCTTTTCTTCACTAAAACAAGCAAAGCATAATGCACGTTAAAAAGAGAAGCGGAAATGAAGAAAAGTGACTTGCCGCTTCCACTAACTTAACTACACAGGGACAATCTTATTACAGGGAGAATAGAACTATTTAACTGGTATATGGGAACACTGTTAGTAGAACGCTCACTGTGCTGCTCTATTATCATTTCACAAGTTTAGTTAGCTATAGTTGGTTCGTTTACCTAAGGTTTGCATCTACACTTTTGTTATCAGCTTGGTTACTGGATACTTGATACTAACTAGGCTTTGTCATTTAATTTCATAGTTCTGGAATGAATGTGAGATACTCGTCGTCTCTGATTTTACATGCACGCATACCATACCTTCCACCCCACTTTACTTATAAGGACATTGACTGGAATTTGTGAAAAGCCACTTTGGACTCAAGTAGAAGCACGTAAAAGTAAAACGAATTGTTTCTTGTCATGCAAGACTACTTTACTGGAAGTAGTAGAACTATATAGTTATACTATCAGCCAGGCAGCACACATGATGTTATTTTTACGTCCAATTAAAAAAGTTTAAGTCCCTCCAACTTTCAACTATCTTTTCATAACGAGAATGG
>Ga0210040_10001743_pt1 | contig 32142 bp, 28 predicted proteins | sample CryGeyCG12114_NA_FD_185462 | JGI IMG/M metagenome (GOLD analysis project Ga0210040, IMG submission 185462) | Groundwater microbial communities from aquifer - Crystal Geyser CG19_WC_8/21/14_NA (SPAdes) (version 2) | ecosystem: Environmental > Aquatic > Deep subsurface > Groundwater | place: USA...
ACTGGCGCGACGACTCCGACCTCGCCGAGGTCTACACGGCGTGGGGCGGGTTCGCGTACGGGCGCGACCTCGACGGCGTCAGCGCGCGCGAGGACATGGAGTCGACCTACCGGCGGATCGCGGTCGCGGCCAAGAACATCGACACCCGCGAGCACGACATCGCCGACTCCGACGACTACTTCCAGTACCACGGCGGGATGGTCGCGACCGTCCGTTCGCTGACCGGGTCGGAGCCCAAGGCGTACGTCGGGGACAGCACGACGCCGGACGCCATCCGGACGCGGACCCTCACGGAGGAGACGGCGCGGGTGTTCCGCTCGCGGGTGGTCAACCCGCGCTGGATCGCGGCCATGCGCAAGCACGGCTACAAGGGCGCCTTCGAGCTGGCGGCGACGGTGGACTACCTCTTCGGCTTCGACGCCACGGCCGGGGTCGTCCCGGACTGGATGTACGCGACGCTGGCCGAGACGTACGTGCTCGACAAGGAGAACCAGGACTTCCTGCGCCACGCCAACCCCTGGGCGCTGCACGCGATGGTGGAGAAGTTCAGCGAGGCGGCCGACCGCGGCCTGTGGGCCGAGCCGGACCCCGAGCTCATGGACCGGATGCAGCAGGTCTACCTCGACGTCGAGGGCGACCTCGAGGACCGGGTCTCGTGAGGCTCGCCCTGAGATCCGTCACGTCGATCGGCGGACGCCCGCCGGCTGAGCGTGAGGCGCCAGGTCTGAGCGCATCGACGTGTCGAAAGTCAGGGCGATGAGTCTCGACCTCGACGCCCTGGACGCGGAGACGCTGACCTTCCTCACCGAGCGGCACCTGGCCACGCTCACGAACGTCCGCGCCGACGGGACGCCGCACGTGGTCCCGGTCGGGTTCACCTACGAGCCCGAGACCCGGCTGGCCCGGGTGATCACCGGCGGTGGGTCGGTCAAGGCGAGGCTCGCCGCCCGACCCGGGGCCGTCGGCGCGCTCTGCCAGGTCGACGGACGCCGCTGGCTCACGCTCACCGGCCCGATCCACGTCGAGCGCGACCCCGAAGCCGTCGCCGACGCGGTCGCCCGCTACGCCGGCCGCTACCGGGAGCCCCGGGTCAACCCGGAACGCGTCGTCCTCGTCGTCGAGGTCGAGCGCATCCTGGGGCACGGCTGACATGTCCGCACATGGTGCGACATGCGCTCGTGCGGCGTTCCGGACGGACCACGAGCACCATGTCGCCGCACGCTCATGGCTCCAGTCCGCGGCGGCGAGCGCCGAGCCGGTCGGTCTGACCGAGAGCGTGCTGGCCGGCGTCGTGCGCATCGTGACGAATTGCGGATCTTCCGAATCCCTACGCCCGGAGCCGGCATCTTCGACCAGCTCGACAAGTTGCGAGAGGTTGCCCACGTCATCCGGCCAGGACGGACGTGGTGGTCGATCTTTCGAGAGCTGTGCGCCCGGTCGTCAGCCCGAGGCCCGTTCGTCTCCGATGCCGCTCACGCCGCGACAGCGATCGAGGCGGGGGCCACCTGGGTGACCTTCGACCGGGGCTTTGCCCGCTTCCCCGGTCTGCGCTGGCAGACACCGTGAGGAGAGCCGATGGCTGAGGTGCTGCTGTTCCACCACGTGCTCGGTCGCACGACCGGGATGAAGTCGCTGGCCGAGCGGCTCCGAGCGATGGGGCACACCGTCCACCTGCCCGACCTCTTCGAGGGACGGGTCTTCGCGGACCGCGTCGAGGGCCGCGCGTACGCCGACCAGGTCGGGTTCGACACCCTTGTCCAGCGTGGTCGCCTGGTCGCCGAGGAGCTGCCGCGCGAGCTCGTCTACGCCGGGGTCTCCCTCGGTGCGCTGCCCGCGCAGGTGCTGACGCAGACCCGGCCCGGGGCCCGCGCGGCCCTCGTGATCAGCGCGACGATCGACCCGAGCGACTTCGACGCTCCCTGGCCGGCCGGCGTGCCCGTCCAGATGCACCTCATGGAGGGCGACCCGCTGCTCGAGGAGGGCGACCTCGAGGCGGCGCGCAGCATCGTCGAGATCGTGCCCGACGCCGAGCTGTTCCTCTACCCGGGCTCGACGCACCTCTTCACCGAGCGGGGCCACACGGACCACGACGCGGCGGCGACCGACCTGCTCGTCGAGCGTGCCCTGGCCCTCCTGGATCGCTGACCTCACCTGCGGGAGGGCTCGCTCAGCGCCCCGGCCGCAGCAGGTAGGTGTCCATGACCCAGCCGCGAGCGGCGCGGACGGCGGCACGGCGGGCGCGGATCTCCGGCAGGACGTCGGCCAGCCGGCCGTGGACGAGGGCCTCGTCGGCCAGCCCGAGCTGGGCGCCCCAGAAGATCTCGAGGTCGGGGTGGGCGTCGACCAGACCGGTGCAGGCGAGGTCGCCGTCGAGCATGACCACGACGTCGCCGAGCCCGGGCGCGTACTCCTCGAGCAGGCGGCGCCCGGTGGTGATGTGCACGGGCTGGCCGACCCGGTTGAGCGCGACCCGGTGCCGGGCGGCGAGCAGGCTGACGCTGCTGATCCCCGGAACAACCGAGACGTCGATCGCCACGCCAGCGAACGCCAGGAGGTCGCGCACCGTCTCGACCACCCGCAGGGTCGAGTCGTAGAGCGAGGGATCGCCCCACACGAGCAGGCCCACCGTCCCGGAGTCGCCGACCTCGCGGGTGATCGCCTCCGCGTGGCGGCGGGCACGTTCGGTGTGCCAGTCCCGGACGGCCGCGGCGTACGCGCCCCGGTCGCGTTCCGCATCGGGACCGCGCTCGGGGTCGGGCACCTCGACGAACCGGTAGCGGTCGTGGGTGATGACCCCGGCGCACAGCTCGGCGCGCAGGGTGACGAGGTCGCGGGTGGCGGCCCGCTTGTCCGCGACCAGGAACACGTCGACCGCGTTCAGCGCGGTCACCGCCTCACCGGTCAGGTGCGCCGGGTCGCCGCTGCCGATCCCGACGACGAGGACTCGGACCGTCATGACGCCACCCGGGTGCCCTGAAGCAGCAGGTCGAGGTCGAGGTGCTGCTCGACGGCGTCGGCCAGCGCGTCCACCATGGCCTCGCGACGCGCGCCGTAGGCGGGGGCGCCGGGGGTGGGCGTCCAGGCCGACCCGGCCGCAGCCGCGACCTCGGTGAGCCACGCCCTGCGGAACGCGTCGTTCTCGAACGCGCCGTGCCAGACCGTGCCCCAGACCGAGCCCGAGCGCCAGCCGTCGAGGAAGGGTTCGGCAGGCCCTTCGACGAGCTCAGGGAACGTGGTCGGGGACCCGCCCGTCGGAAGGCCGATGCGCTCGGCGCGGCCGTGGTGGATCTCGTACGCCTGCACCGGGTGCCCGTGCCACGCGCCGGCGGGGCGGCCGAGGGACTTCTCCTCCTCGAAGCGGGTGACGACCGGGAGCAGCCCCAGTCCTTCGACGAGCCCGGGGGACGACGCGGCGTCCGACTCGACGCCCGCCGGGTCCTCGACGCGGAGGCCGAGCATCTGGTAGCCGCCGCAGATCCCCAGCACGGGCGAGCCACGGCGGGCCCGGTCCGAGACCACGTCGGCGATGCCCGTCCGCCGGAGCCAGGCCAGGTCGGAGAACGTGGCGCGGGAGCCGGGCAGCACGGCCACGTCCGCGCCGGCGACGACCTCGGGATCGGTGGTCACGCGGACCTCGACGCCGGGTTCCGCGGCCAGGGCCTCGACGTCGGTGGCGTTGGAGACCCGGGGCAGCCGGACGACGGCGACGCGCAGCAGGCCGGCCTCGGCCGTCCGGGCCGAACGCCGCCACGCCCCGACCTCGAGGGTGTCCTCGGCGTCCAGCCAGACCCCGTCGAGCCAGGGCAGCACCCCGGCGAAGGGGACCCCCGTCCGACGGGTGATCTCGGTCAGCCCCGGAGCCAGCACGTCCGGGTCGCCGCGGAACTTGTTGATGACGAACGTGCGCACCAGCGCGCGGTCCTCCTCGTCGAGCAGGGCGACCGTCCCGTAGAGGGACGCCAGCACGCCGCCGCGGTCGATGTCGCCGACCACGACGACGGGCAGGCCGAAGCGGCGGGCCAGCCCGAGGTTGACGTAGTCGCCGGACCTCAGGTTGATCTCGGCCGGCGACCCGGCGCCCTCGCAGACGACGAGGTCGTGCGCGGCCTCGAGCTCGGCGTACGCGGTCCAGGCGGCCTCGGCCAGGTGCGCCCGGCCGGTCGCGTACTGGCCGGCCTCGAGCACGCCGGCCGGACGGCCGCGGACCACGACGTGGGCCCGGCGGTCGGTGCCCGGCTTGAGCAGCACGGGGTTCATCGCCGAGGTCGGCTCGAGGCGGGCGGCGGCAGCCTGCAGGATCTGCGCGCGGCCGATCTCGGCCCCGTCGGCGCAGACGCCGGAGTTGTTGCTCATGTTCTGGGCCTTGTACGGCGCGACGTCGATCCCGCGGCGGACGAGCGCCCGGCAGAGCCCGGTGACGACGAGGGACTTCCCGGCGTCGGAGGACGTGCCGGCCACGAGCAGCCCGGACGCCCCCGGACCTGTCACCTGCGCATCGTAGAGCGGAGCCGGCCGACCACGGACCGGTACAGGACCCGCCCGGCCGCCCACGGCGGTGCCGCGGCCGAACCGCCCTGGACCACCACGATGCCGGCCAGCACGAGCACACCACCGAGCACCTGACCGACGCTCGGGACCTGCCCGAGCAGCACGGCCGCGAAGACGACCGCGAACAGCACCTCCGTGAGCCCCACGAAGGACGCGATCGCGCTGCCGAGCCGGCGCACGGCCATGACACCCGTGAGGTAGGCGATCACGGCCGACACCAGGATCAGCATCGACATCGGCACCCACCACGGCACCGACGCGCCCGCCAGGGTGGTGGCACCGGTCGACGCGGCCATCGGCAGCAGCCCCGTGGCGCCGACCACGAGCAGCACGACCGCGCCGACCCCGGTGCCGGCGGTGGTGAGCAGCAGCGGCGGAACCGGCTCGACCCCGGGCCGAGGGTCGGCCAGCACGAAGTACGCGGCCAGGCAGAGCATCGCGCCGAGCCCGTACGCCACCCCGACCGCCGACACGGTCAGGCCGTGCCGGACGTCCAGGACGAGCGCGAGGCCGACGAGGGCGAGGCCCGCCCCGACGCCGATGGCCGGGGTCGGCCGGTCGCCGTGGACCCAGCGCCAGCCGATGAGCACGACGGGCGCGAGGTACTCCAGGAGCAGGGCGACCCCGACCGAGAGGTACTGCAGGGCGCTGAAGTAGAAGAGCTGGGCGCCGGCCACCGCGACGATGCCGTAGACCACGAGCTCGCGTGACTGGCGCAGCGACGGCAGCCCGGTGCGGCGGAGCAGGAGCAGGCAGGGGACCAGCAGCACGAGGAAGGCCCCGCCCACGCGCGCGGCGACCAGGGCGGCGGGGGACCAGCCGTCGTCGAGCAGCGCGTGGCCGAACGAGCCGGAGAGACCGAACGCGGCGGCCGAGCCGAGACCGATGGCCAGACCGGCGGCGCGGCCGGGGGCGGGCGTGCTGGTCGGGGTGCTGACCGTCTGCGTCGCTGTCACGCCTGTGCTCCTCTACGTCGGCTCGACCCCAGGTCCATGACCGGTGTCAGGACCGAAAGTGATTACACTCGTGACACTAACGGGGGTTCTTGTCAGGAGTCAAGATGCTTTTCACCGGTGACACGGAGGAGGCGCTGGCGGAGGCCACGACGCTGGTGAACACCCGTCTGGACGGGGTCGACCAGCTCGACACCGTCGCCGGGCTGGACGCGTTCCTGCGGGAGTACGCGATGACCGGGGAGCGGCTCGGCACGCAGGCCGAGCTCGAGGCGGTCCGCGAGATCCGCGAGCGGCTGCGGGCGGTGTGGTCGGCGTCCGACCGGGCCGAGGCGGCCGCCCTGGTCAACGCGATCCTGCGCGAGACCGCGACCACGCCGTACCTGATCAAGCACGACGCGCTCGACTGGCACCTGCACATGACCGAGCCGTCGGCGCCGCTCGCGCACCGGATCGGGGCGGAGTCGGCCATGGGCCTGCTGGACCTGATCCGGACCGACAACCTCGGCCGGCTCAAGACCTGCGCGGCCGACGACTGCCAGGCCCTGCTGGTCGACCTGTCCCGCAACTCCTCCAAGCGCTACTGCGACACCGGCAACTGCGGCAACCGGGCGAACGTCGCCGCCTACCGGGCCCGTCGCCGCGAGCACGCGTAGGAGCTGGCAGCTCGACTAGGGCCCCGCCAGCCACACCAGCTGGCGGCCACGCGACCAGCAGCGGCCGACGGCCTCGACGCGCAGGGACGTGTGGTCGAGCACCGCGACGCCGACGATGCTGTGGCCCGAGGCCCGGCGGTCGCCCAGCGTCGGGACGGCCGGCGCGACGCCGACCCCCTCCACCGACACCCAGGCCAGCGGACGGCCCGCGGCGGTGTCGTCGAGGCGCTGCAGGAAGCGCAGCCGACCGTCGGGCGCGAGCCGCGACAGCGCCCAGGTGGTGACGACGACGGGGAGCACGCCGACGGGCACGCGGGCGATCGTCGCGGGTAGCGCCTCCACGTCACGGACGTCACGGACGTCGACCGTCGCCCGGGTGACGACCGCCGGCACCGCGCGGTCGGGGACGGGCCGACCTCCCACCACCCGCGCCGTCAGCTGCACCTCCGCCGCCGGGTCGCCCAGCCGTCGGCCGTCGCTGTACGTGATGCCCACCCGGTCGAGCGCGAGGTCGCTGCCGCCCGACGGCCCCACGTCGACCAGCCCGACCGAGTGCGCCCCGGCCCGGTGCGCCGCCTCGGCGACGGCCGGGTAGAGCGCGGCGACGCGCGGGGAGTCGTCGGTGGGCACCTAGGTCGTCGCCCCGGGCGTGACCGGGCCGGACCGGACGACGTCGGCCAGCAGCGGCGCGAACGCGCCCGGCTCCCAGGTGTGGTGCGCGCCCGCGACCTCCCGCACCTCGGTCTGCGGCAGCACCGCGCGGAGGCGGTCGGCGGCCTCGACCATGGCCGGGAACGTCGAGGTGCCGTACGCCGCCAGCACCGGGACGCGTACCTGGTCGCGGAGCGCCCCCGACTCCAGCGCGGCGGTCGCCCAGCGCAACGACTGGGCGTCGGCCCGCAGGCTCACCGCGCCCGCGTAGATCGCGGGCCAGGCGGGCGACGCCTTCGCGCCCGCCAGCCACTCGGGCGGCATGTCCCTCATGTACCACTCCTGCGCGGCCTCGAGCTCGCCGGTATCGAGCCGGTGCTCGAGCCCCTCGACCCAGCTGGCGACCCCGGCGGCGGGGGCGGCGAGCGGCGCCTCCCACAGCACCAGGGCGTCGACGGGCAGGCCTTGCGCGGCGGCGTACAGGCTGATCGAGCAGCCGGAGGAGTGCCCGCACAGGACGGCGTGGCCGCCGCCGGCGTCGACGACGGCGCGGAGCGCCTCCACCTCCCGGTCCAGGTCCCAGCGAACGTTCCCGACGCCCTCGGCCGCGCTCTCCCCGCGGCCCAGCCGGTCGGGGACGAGGACGGTGAGGCCCTGCGCGGCGACGAGCCGGGCCGTGGTCGCGACGCCCTCGTCGCCGCGCAACGAACCCGCTCCGGCCACGAGCACGACGGACGGGCTGCCGGTGGCGGGGCCGTACCGGTCGTACGCCACCCGGTCGCCCCGGGCGCTGGTCACGAGCTCGGTCATGGTGCTCCTCCTGGTCCGCTGCCCTCCAGCCTCTGACCTGCGCCGCCCGGCGCGCTCATCGGGTCCTTCCCGGCGCCGCGGAGGGCGTCGCCGAAGACGCAGGAAGTAGGCACCGCAAGTTGTTTTCCCTCGCCCCGAGGCCCGGGGGTAACTTGATCGAGACCGCCTCGGCCAGGTGTCGGACGGGCGTCGGCCCGGCCGTCGGACGGGCGAGAGGAGCAGCGTGAGCGACGTGCGCGAGAGCACCCTGGACGACACGGGCCACGAGTCCGTCCAGCTGCTGACGCCGGAGGGCGAGCGGGTCGAGCACCCCGACTACGCGTTCACCGGCGACGACGAGATGATCCGCGGGTTCTACGCGCAGATGGCCCTGGTGCGCCGGGTGGACGCCGAGGCGATCGCGCTGCAGCGCCAGGGCGAGCTGGGCCTGTGGCCCTCGTCCCTGGGCCAGGAGGGCGCGCAGATCGGCGCCGCGTACGCGATGCGGCCGCAGGACTACGCCTTCCCCACCTACCGCGAGCACGGCGTGACCATCACCCGCGGGATCGACCCGCTCCGCCTGCTCACGATGTTCCGCGGGGTCGACACCGGCTCCTGGGACATCGTCGAGCACAACACCTACATGTACTCGATCATCATCGGCACCCAGGGCGTCCAGGCCACCGGCTACGGCATGGGCCTGGAGCGCGACGGTCTGGTCGGGAGCGGCGACCCGGAGCGGGACGCGGCGGTCGTCTGCTTCTTCGGCGACGGCGCCAGCAGCCAGGGCGACATCAACGAGGGTCTGATCTTCGCGGCCTCGTACAACGCGCCGGTCGTGTTCTTCTGCTCGAACAACCAGTGGGCGATCTCGGAGCCCAGCGAGCGTCAGTCCCGGGCCCCGCTCTACCGGCGCGCGGCCGGCTTCGGGTTCCCCGGGGTCCGGGTCGACGGCAACGACGCGCTGGCCGTGCACGCGGTGACGACGGCGGCGCTGGACCGGGCCCGGTCGGGCAACGGGCCCACCTTCATCGAGGCCTACACCTACCGGATGGGTGCGCACACGACCTCCGACGACCCGACGAAGTACCGGCTGGCCGACGAGCTCGAGCACTGGCGCGCGCGCGACCCGCTGAGCCGGGTCCGGGCCTATCTCGAAGGGACCGGTGCCGCGGACGCCGCCTTCTTCGACGCGGTCGACGCCGACGCGGACGCCGTCGCGACCCGGTTGCGCCAGCAGTGCCTGACCCTGCCGGTGCCGACGCTGGCCGACACCTTCGGCTGGGTGTACGCCGACCCGTCGCCCGAGCTGACCGAGCAGCTGGCCCGGCACGAGGCCTACGTCGCGAGCTTCGAGGAGGCCCGATGAGCGACGCCGCGCTCGCGCCGGTGCGCACCATGACCATGGCCAAGGCCCTGAACGCCGGGCTGCGGCGGGCCATGGAGGACGACCCGAAGGTCCTGCTCCAGGGCGAGGACATCGGCAAGCTCGGCGGCGTCTTCCGCGTGACCGAGGGTCTGCAGAAGGACTTCGGGGAGGATCGGGTCATCGACACCCCGCTCGCGGAGTCCGGCATCGTGGGCACCGCGATCGGGCTCGCGCTCCGCGGCTACCGGCCGGTGTGCGAGATCCAGTTCGACGGCTTCGTCTTCCCCGCGTTCGACCAGATCGTCACCCAGGTGGCGCGGATCCGCTGGCGCACGATGGGCCGGGTGCCGATGCCGATCGTCATCCGGATCCCCTACGGCGGTGGGATCGGGGCGATCGAGCACCACAGCGAGTCGCCCGAGGCCTACTTCGCGCACACGGTCGGGCTCAAGGTCGTCACCTGCTCCAACCCCGTCGACGCCTTCTGGATGATCCAGCAGGCGATCGCCTCCGACGACCCGGTGATCTTCTTCGAGCCCAAGCGGCGCTACTACGAGAAGGCCGAGGTGGACACGACCACCCAGCCGCGGCCGCTGCACTCCTCGCAGGTGGTGCGACCCGGCCGCGACGCCACCGTGATCGCGTACGGGCCGATGGTCAAGACCTGCGTCGAGGCCGCGGAGGCGGCGACCGACGAGGGCCGTGAGCTGGAGGTCATCGACCTGCGGACGCTGTCCCCGCTCGACCTGGGTCCGGTCTTCGAGTCGGTGCGTCGTACCGGCCGCGCGGTCGTCGTGCACGAGGCGCCGGTCAGCGTCGGGCTCGGGGCCGAGGTCGCGGCCCGGATCACCGAGGAGTGCTTCTACTCCCTCGAGGCCCCGGTGCTGCGGGTGGCGGGCATGGACGTGCCCTACCCGCCCAGCCGCATCGAGGAGGACTACCTGCCCGACCTCGACCGCGTGCTCGACGCGGTCGACCGGTCGCTGGCCTACTAGAGACACGAAGAGAGACACGTGACGACGAACGAGTTCCGCCTGCCCGATCCCGGTGAGGGCCTGGTCGAGGCCGAGATCGTCACCTGGCGGGTCGCCGTGGGCGACGTGGTCAAGACCAACGACATCCTCGTCGAGATCGAGACGGCCAAGTCGTTGGTCGAGCTGCCCAGCCCGTACGCCGGCACCGTGACCGCCCTGCTGGTCGAGGAGGGGCAGATGGTCGACGTCGGGGCGCCCATCGTGGCGATCTCCGATGGCGCTGTCGGTGCCGACGAGCCCGTGCCCAGCCCGGCGGTGGCGCTCGGGACCGACCACGTCGCGACCGTGCCGGACGCGGGTGCGTCCGGCGGCGCCCCCGAACGCGTGGCCAACCTGGTGGGCTACGGTCCGCGCAGCACCGAGTCCCGACGTCGGCCGCGCAAGGACGCTGCTCCGGCTGCTCCCGTCGAGACCCCCGCCGCACCGGCTGCCGCGGCTGCAGCGGTCCCGGCCGCACCGGTTGCCCCGGCTGCTCCGCCCGCTCCGGCGGCGGCGGTGCCGGCCCAGGCGCCGGTGACCGGCAACTCGCTGCCGGCCGAGCCGATGGCCCCCGCGGACCAGGACGCACCGTTCCTCGGACGCGGTCCGGCCGTGCTGGCCAAGCCGCCCGTGCGCAAGCTCGCTCAGGACCGGGGCGTGGACCTGACGACCCTGACCGGGAGCGGTCCGGGCGGTGTGATCACCCGCGAGGACGTCGACCGGGCCAGCCGGCCCGAGCCGGCACCCGTCACAGCGCCCGCTCCGGCCGCGGCGCCTGTTCCGGTCGTCCGCGCTGCTCCGCCCGCCGCCCCTGTGCGTCAGGCCGACCCGGACCGGGAGACGCGCGTCCCGATCAAGGGGGTGCGCAAGGCCACCGCGGACGCGATGGTGCGCTCGGCGTTCACCGCCCCGCACGTGACCGAGTGGGTGACCTGCGACGTCACCGCGACCATGGACCTGGTCGAGCGGCTCCGGGAGCGGCGTGAGTTCCGTGGGGTGAAGATCTCGCCGCTGCTCGTGGTGGCCAAGGCCGTGTGCGTGGCGCTGAGCCGGGTCCCGCAGCTGAACGCGTACTGGGACGAGGCCGCCCAGGAGATCGCGACGCTCCACTACGTCAACCTCGGGATCGCCGCCGCGACCCCGCGCGGGCTGGTCGTGCCCAACCTCAAGGGCGCCGACGCCATGACGCTGCTCGAGATGGCGCAGGCGATCCTCGCCCTCATCGGCACCGCGCGCGAGGGCCGTACGTCACCGTCCGACATGGCCGGGGGGACGTTCACCATCACGAACGTCGGGACGTTCGGGGTGGACGCGGGCACTCCGATCGTCAACCCCGGCGAGGCGGGCATCCTCTGCATCGGCCAGATCGCCCGGCGCCCGTGGGTCGTCGGGTCCGGTCGCGAGGAACGGATCGAGCCGCGCTGGGTGACGACGCTGGCCGTGTCGTTCGACCACCGGCTCGTCGACGGCGAGCAGGGTTCGGTGTTCCTGTCGACGGTCGCCCAGATCCTCACCGACCCGGGGCTCGGCCTGCTCTTCTAGCTCTCCCTCGCCGCCACCGTGGACCCGTAGACGCCCCCGGAGCCTGTCGAAGGGCCCCGAAGAGGTTGGCTGCCTCGGACGGGGAGACACGCCGACCCCTACCGGGTCCTTCGAGGCTCAGGGGGTGTTCGCGCCGGCAACCTCACCAGCGCCCCGCGTCGGTGAGGCAGAAGGGGTGCCCGGCCGGGTCGAGCAGCACCCGCCAGGTGTCGCCCGGCTGCGGGTCGGCCAAGGTGGCGCCGAGGGTGAGGGCCTGCTCCTCGGTGGCGGCGAGGTCGTCGCAGCCGAGGTCGAGGTGGAACTGCTTGGTGCCGCGCTCGTTCGGCCAGGCCGGCGGCTCGTACGCCTCGACCCGGCCGAAGCCGAGCGCCGGGCCCCCGTCGGTCGGCACGAGCATCGCGTACTCGTCCTCCGCCGCGGCCACGTCCCAGCCGAGCAGCGCCGACCAGAAGGCCGCCTCCGCCCGCGGGTCGGCACAGTCGAGGGTCGTCATCTTCAGCTGCGTGGTCATGGCCCCAGGTTCCTAGGATCGGTCCGTGGGGGATAGGACAAACGCGACGGCGCGGGCCGCAGCGCCGACAGCAGGGCGCGGCCCGACCGCGAGCACGGCGGGCATCCTGCGGCCCGAGGCGTTCGCCCGGCACGTCGAGCTGCGCCGCCTCCCACCGGCGCCCGACCTGGCGCCCTGGGTCGAGAACCACTGGGTGCTGCGCTGGGACCTGCCCGACGGTGTCCGCCACCCCAGCCAGGTGCTGCCGCACCCGACCTGCAACCTCACGGTCGAGCGCGGGGTGCGGCGACCCGAGGCCCCAACCGCCGCGGTGCTGGTCACCGGGCCTCTCACCCGGCGCTTCGACGTCGAGACCAGCGGCAGCGGCTGGGTCTGGGGCGTGCGGTTCCGCCCGGGCGGGCTCGCAGCCCTGGCCGGCGTCGACGCCGCGCGGCTCGCCGAGCGTGCCGTCGCCGCCGCCGAGGTGCTGCCGGTCGACGTGGTCGCCGCCCTCGACGCGCTGCACGACACGGGCGCGCCGGCGGAGGCCGACCGGGAGCGCGTCGAAGCGGCGCTCCGGCCGCTTGCCACCGAACCCCACCCTGACCACGCGCTCGTGCTCGCCCTGGTCGCGGAGATGCTCGCCGACCGGACGCTGGTGCGGGTGGCGCAGGTGACCGAGCGCCACGACCTCTCGACCCGGCGCCTGCAGCGGTTGTTCGCCCGCTACGTCGGCGTCGGGCCCAAGTGGGTGCTGGCGCGCTACCGGATGCACGACGTCGTGGCCGTCCTCGACGCCGGCCACGCCGGCCCGCTGGCCGACCTCGCGGCCGAGCACGGCTGGTACGACCAGGCGCACTTCACGCGCGACTTCACCGCCCTCGTCGGTGTGACCCCGGCCCGCTACCGCGAGGGCCGCTGACCCGTCCCTGACATCCGACGCGTCGACGCGCGCTCCCGCTGACGCTGAGCGTGCGGGGATGCCTCGCGGCAGATCGACGTGCGGTATGTCAGGGAACGGCCTGACCGAGCGACCGCGAGGGCGGCACGGATCGTCTCCAGGACGGTCTCGGGGTGCTGCGTGAGCATGGTCCAGGTCAGGCGGACCACGACCCAGCCGTCCAGCACGAGGTTGTTCTGCCGCCAGCGGTCGTTCTCGAAGATGTCGGGATCGTCCTCGTGCAGCCGCCCGTCGATCTCGACGACGAGGCCGACCCCGGGGAAGGCGACGTCGAGGAAGTAGAGGTGCCCGCCCGACCGGACCGGCAGATTCGACTCCCACCCCACCAGGCCCGCCTCCCGCAGGAGCCGGTGGCAGAGCCGCTCGGCCGCCGACCACGGCTCGTCGCGCGAGTCGATCAGGTGCCGGAGCCGGTCCGCGTTGCCGCGGCGCCCGCGGGTCAGCTCGTAGGCGCGCCAGAGGCCGTCGAGCGTCGCGGCTCGGGAACGCAGCACCTGGTCGAGCGCCTCCGTCCCGGTGTCGCTCAGGTCGAGCGCGGCCAGGGCCGGCACAGCGACTCGGACGCCGTGCCGGTGCGTGACCAGCTCGTCGGGCACCGTGCGGTGGCGCAACCAGAAGCCGGGATGCTCGCCCCTCCGATCGGTCGCGACCTCGACCAGATCGACCGGGACCAAGCGCCAGAAGGTCACCCGGGCGGCGGCGGCACCCGTGACGACGGCGTCGGGATCCCATCGGCCGACTGCGGCCATCCGCACCCGCAGGTCGGCGGACTGCTCGGCGGCAGCGTAGATCCCGGGAAGGACCGGTCGCAGCCGACCGCCCCGCACCAGCCAGTCGACCGCACCGGCCAGGTCGGGGTGCTCGCGGCGTGCGACGACCCCTTCGCGACGGAGGATCGTCCACACCTCGTCCTGCAGCTTGGGCACGAGCCCAAGCAAGCGGAAAAACCGGGGCTCATGTGGCCGATCGGGAGTTGTCCACAGGGCTTCTTCAAGGCGTCGGGCACCGTCTCGAGGGCGGCACGTACCCCACCCAGGAGTCGCGCTCCTACTCGCCCTGAGATCCGACGCGTCGACCCGTGTCCCCAGCGCGGCTCACGCCTCAGCCGTCGGAGCGCGCGAGATCGACGCGTCGAATCTCAGGGCGAGCCCTCAGAAGGCGGCCTCGGGCAGGTCCATCACGGAGAGGTCGGTGCGCTCGGTGGCGACCCGCTCGGCGGTGAGGCGGGGCAGGACCGTCCGCGCGAACCAGCGCGCCGCCGCGACCTTGCCCTCGTAGAACGCCTGCTCGGTGAGGCTCTGCTCCTCGCCGAGCCGGGCGAGGGCCACCTCGGCCCCGCGCAGCAGCAACCAGCCGCAGACCACGTCGCCGAGCGCCATGAGCAGCCGGGTCGTGTTCAGCCCGACCCTGTAGACCTCGCGCTCCTGACCCGGGGCCTGCGCGGCGGTCGCGTCGCCGATCATCGCGGCGACGATGCCGGCGGCGTCGAGCAGCGCGGTCTGCAGCAGCTCGCGCTCCTCCTTGAGCTGGCCGTTGCCGCCGCCCGAGTCGATCCAGCCCTGCACCTGGCCCGACAGGTCGCCGAGCGCACGGCCCCGGTCACGGACGATCTTGCGGAAGAACAGGTCCTGGCCCTGGATCGCGGTCGTGCCCTCGTAGAGGGTGTCGATCTTGGCGTCGCGGACGTACTGCTCGAGCGGGTGGTCCTCGACGTAGCCCGACCCCCCGAAGGTCTGCAGCGACTCGGTCCCCAGCAGCACCCAGGAACGTTCCGAGCCGTAGCCCTTGACCACCGGCAGCAGCAGGTCGTTGAGGCGTACGGCCGCCTCGTCGACCTGCCCCTCGGCCCTCGACAGGGCCACCCGGTCCTGGACGCTCGCGGTGAAGAGCACGAGCGCCCGCATGCCCTCGACCCCCGCCTTCTGGGTCATCAGCGAGCGCCGCACGTCCGGGTGGTGCGTGATCGTCACCCGCGGTGCCGTCTTGTCGGCCGCGCGCGCCAGGTCGGGTCCCTGGACCCGTTCCTTCGCGTACGCCAGCGCGTTCAGGTAGCCGCTCGAGAGGGTCGCGATCGCCTTGGTGCCGACCATCATCCGGGCGTACTCGATGATGTGGAACATCTGCTTGATGCCGTCGTGGACGTCACCGAGCAGCCAGCCCACCGCCGGCGTGCCGTCGGTGCCGAAGGCCAGCTCGCCCGTCGCCGAGGCCTTGATGCCCATCTTGTGCTCGAGCCCGGTGGCGTAGACGCCGTTGCGCGCACCCAGCCGACCGGTCTCGACGTCGACGTGCCACTTCGGCACCAGGAACAGCGACAGGCCCTTCGAGCCGGGCCCGCCCTGGCCCTCGACGCCGACGGGCCGGGCCAGCACGAGGTGCACGATGTTCTCGGTGAGGTCGTGCTCGGCCGAGGTGATGAAGCGCTTCACGCCCTCGAGGTGCCAGGTGCCGTCGGGCTGGGGGAGCGCCCGCGTCCGACCCGCGCCGACGTCGGAGCCCGCCTCCGGCTCGGTGAGGACCATGGTCGCGGCCCACTCGCGCTCGACCATGAGCTGCGCGAGCCGCCGGTCGCGCTCGGTGCCCTCGCGCCACAGGACCTGCGCCATCTTCGGGCCGGCCGCGTAGAGGAACGCCGCCGGGTTCGACCCGAGCAGCAGCTCGTTGGCCGCCCACTGCAGGGACGGCGGGCTCGGTGTGCCGCCGAGGTCCTCGGGCAGCTCGAGCGCCCACGCGCCGGAGTCGAGCAGCGCCCGGTACGAGCGCTTGAAGTCCTCGCCGACGCTCACCGTGCGGGCCTCGGGATCGAAGACGGGCGGGTGGCGGTCGCTCGACACGAACGTCTCGGCCAGCCTCGTGCGGGCCAGCTGGTCGAGCTCGGAGAGGATCGCCTCCGCGGTCTCGCGGTCCAGGTCGACCCACGGACCGACCCCCAGCACCTCCTCGCGGCCGAGCACCTCGAAGAGGGTGAACACGGTGTCGCGCAGGTTCGACCGGTAGTGGCTCACGACAGCTCCAGAGGCTTCGGGACGTCAAGACCACCCAAGGTTACTGGCCGGTAACTTGATCGTCCCCACCACGAAGGGGGCAACTTGGTCCCACCCGCCCCGCGTGTCACGCGGGGACCTGCTCGCAGAGCAGAGGGCAGCAGGTCTAACGTGGCCGCTTGTTGGTGAGTTCCCACCGGCCGCAAAGGAGCGCTATGACCAGGCTGGACGTCAACTTCTTCGACTACGGCATCCTCTTCATCTACTTCGCCCTGGTGGTGGCGATCGGGCTGCTGGCGCGCCGGGCCATCGCCACGAGCGAGGACTTCCTGCTCTCCGGCCGGTCGCTGCCGGCGTGGGTGACGGGCCTGGCCTTCATCTCGGCGAACCTCGGCGCCATCGAGATCCTCGGCATGGCCGCGAACGGCGCCCAGTACGGCATCTCGACCGTCCACTTCTACTGGATCGGCGCCGTGCCGGCCATGGTCTTCCTCGGCCTGGTGATGATGCCGTTCTACTACGGCTCCCGGGTCCGGAGCGTGCCGGAGTACACGCGGCGACGGTTCAACAAGCAGTCCCACCTGCTCAACGGGATCGCCTTCTCGCTGTCCTCGGTGCTCTCGGCCGGCGTCAACCTGTACGCCCTCGCCCTGGTCATCCAGGCCCTGGTCGGCTGGCCCAAGTGGCTGGCGATCATGGTCGCCGCCGGCTTCGTGCTCGCCTACATCACCTTCGGCGGCCTCTCCGGCGCCATCTACAACGAGGTGCTGCAGTTCTTCGTCATCATCGCCGGGCTGATCCCGCTGCTGATCATCGGCCTCACGAGCGTCGGCGGCTGGAGCGGCCTGAAGGAGAAGGTGGCCGCGAACGCGGCCACACCGACGATGCAGCAGCACGCGTTCTCGACGTGGGGCGGCACCGGCATCGGGCACTGGACGAACCCGCTCGGTGACTGGCTGGGCATCGTGATGGGCCTCGGCTTCGCGCTGAGCTTCGGCTACTGGACCACCAACTTCACCGAGGTCCAGCGGGCCCTGTCGGCCAAGAACCTCTCCGCCGCCGAGCGCACCCCGCTCATCGGCGCGTTCCCGAAGATCTTCATCCCCGCGCTGACGATCATCCCGGGCCTCATCGCCATCGCGGTGATCCCGAAGTTCGGCGCCGAGGGCTCGGGCACCACCTACAACGACGCCATCCCGCTGCTGATGAAGACCTACCTGCCGAACGGCGCCCTGGGCATCGCCCTCGCCGGTCTGCTCGCGGCCTTCATGGCCGGCATGGCGGCCAACATCAGCTCGTTCAACACGGTCTTCACGTACGACATCTGGCAGACCTACATCAAGAAGAACTTCCCCGACCACTACTACCTGAACGTCGGCCGGCTGGTGACGGTGGCGGGCATCATCATCGGCGTCGGGACCGCGTTCATCGCGTCGCAGTTCGACAACATCATGAACTACATCCAGACGCTGTTCTCCTTCTTCAACGCCCCGCTGTTCATCGTCTTCATCATCGGGCTGATCTGGAAGCGGACCTCGCCGTGGGGCGGTTTCTACGGCCAGCTCGCCGGCATCCTGGCCGCCGTGATCTTCCAGTACCTCATCGGGCCGAACTGGGCCTACATGCACGCCGGCCAGACCATGAGCGGCGAGCTGAACGCGCAGATCGTCAACTTCTACGGCGCGTTCTCGGCGATCGTCGTCGGGGCCATCGTCACCGTGGCCGTGAGCCTCGTGACCAGGCCGAAGCCGGCGTCCGAGCTGGTGGGTCTCGTCTACGGCGCCCCGGACCCCGAGGCCGGCGACCCGCACGAGGGCTACGTCCGCAAGTGGTACGAGTCGCCGAAGGTCCTGGGCTACACCGCCCTGGGCATCGTCGTCGTGCTGTCGATCATCTTCATCTAGGCGAGGAGCCGGACCATGAGTTCACAGGAGCCCGAGGGCACCACGGTCACGCAGTCCGCGGCCAGCAAGCTCTTCGACCTGCGGCTGCTGATCGGTGGCCTGTTCACCTTCTACGGGGTGATCCTGACCATCTACAGCTTCTTCGACAGCCCCGCCGAGATCGCCAAGGCCGCCAACATCCACATCAACCTGTGGCTGGGCCTGGGCATGCTCATCCTCGGGCTGCTGTTCCTGCTGTGGACGCGGCTCGGTCCGCTGGTACCGCCCGAGCCCAACCCGACCGACCGCAGAGAGCGACCCGTCCACCACTGATCGGGCGCTGTCCGGCGCAGTCATCGTTCCCTGAGCCCCGCACGGGGCTCAGGGAACGGTCGTGTGCGGCCCCGGCGTCAGTCGGCGATCGTGATGCCGAGGGCGTTCGCCAGGGACGGGGCCAGCAGCGTGAGCTGCTCGGGCGTCAGCCAGGCGCCGCGCAGCCCCGACAGACCCTCGACGACCTCGATGCGGGCGCCGCGGAGGTCGACGTCGCTCAGCCGCGCGTGGCCGACCACGAGCGAACCCACGGTGCAGCCGTCCAGGCGCAGCCGCTCGACCTTTGCGTCGGTGAGGTCGAGCTCCCCGATCCGGCAGCCCACCAGCTCGACGTCGCGCCACGTGGCGGCGCGGGCGTTGAGGTAGTCGATCTTCGTCCCCTCCAGCCGCACGCTGCGCCACTCCGCCTCGTACGCCTCCACCGACCCGAGCCGGCAGGCGTCGACGACGACGTCACGCCAGGAGGAGCGGGCCGCGGGCAGGTGCGCGGCGTCGCAGCCCGTCAGCACCGTCTCGACCACCCGCGCCCGCCCCAGGTCCGCTCCGTCGAGGGCGCAACGGCGCAGGACGCAGCCCGAGATGCTCTGCCCGGCCAGGTCGACGTCGGCCAGGTCGACACCGTCGAGCTCGACGGACTCGAGCCCGTCGTCCTGGTCCCGAGCCCCGTGCGCGTACGCGGGCAGCGCGCGCGGGGCGACGGTCGTGGTCCGCGGCGGCTTCGGCGAAGGTGAGGGCACCCGCCCACGCTAACGAGGGCCAGGACCCCTCACTAGGGTCGTGGTCCATGAGCGACACGAACTCCGACCCCGTCCGCGAGCTGCTGGTGGACTCCTTCTCCCGGGTCAGCAGCCTGGTCGAGGGGCTGACCCACGGGCTGAGCCTCGAGCTCGCCACCTGGCGGGCCGACGACGAGGCCAACTCCATCTCGTGGCTGCTGTGGCACCTCACGCGGATCCAGGACGACCACGTCGCAGGGATCGCCGGGGTGGACCAGGTCTGGCCGCGGTGGCGGGACCGGTTCGACCTGCCCTTCGGCCCGTGGGAGCTCGGCTACGGCCAGAGCCCGGACGAGGCGGGGCAGGTCCAGGTGGCGGGAGAGCTGCTGGCCGGCTACCACGCCGAGGTCCACCAGCTGACGCTGGGCTACCTCGAGCGCATCGACTCGGGAGCCGGTGCGGCCGAGCTGACCCGGGTGGTCGACGACAGCTGGAAGCCGCCGGTCACCGCGTCGGTCCGCCTGGTCAGCGTCCTCGGCGACACGCTGCAGCACCTGGGCCAGGCGGCGTACGTGAAGGGCCTGGCGAACCGGGCGGACGTCGCGTGACCGGAGCGGTGGGGGCTGACGGGGCCGGCGTCTTCTACGGTGACCTCGCCCCGTGGTGGCCGCTGATCTCGGCGCCCGACGAGTACGTCGAGGAGGCCGCGTTCGCCGCCGAGCTCCTGGCCGGGGCCGAGCCGCCGACCCGTACCGTCCTCGAGCTGGGCAGCGGGGGCGGCAACAACGCCCACCACCTGCAGCAGCGCTTCGCGATGACGCTGGTCGACCTGTCGGAGCAGATGCTCGCCGTGTCGCGGGAGCTCAACCCCGACTGCGAGCACCTGCACGGCGACATGCGGACGCTGCGGCTGGGGAGGACCTTCGACGCGGTCTTCGTCCACGACGCCATCGAGTACATGACCTCCGAGGACGACCTGCGGGCCGCGGTGGCCACCGCGTACGCCCACTGCCGCCCGGGCGGGATCGCCGTCCTGGTGCCCGACGACATCGCGGAGAACTTCGAGCCCTCGACCGAGCACGGGGGCCGCGACGCCCCGGACGGGCGCGGGGTCCGCTACCTGTCCTGGTCCACGGACCCCGACCCGGCCGACTCGACGACCACCACGGAGTACGCGTTCCTGCTCCGGTCGCCGGACGGGTCGGTCCAGGTCGCGCACGACACCCACACGCTCGGGCTCTTCCCGCGCCAGACGTGGCTGCGGGTGCTGGCCGAGGCGGGGTTCGAGGCCCGCTCGGTCGCCGAGGTCACCGATGACGACCGGCTGCCGCGCGAGTTCTTCGTGGGCCGACGCCCGACGGGCGCGACCGGCGACGCCTGATCCCGCCCGGCTCCTGACCGTCCGGGACGCCCGAAGCACCCGGTGGGAGCAGGCCGCGCAGGGTGACGGCACGGGTGGCCGCGGTCTCGTCCTGCGGGTCCGCGGAGCGGCTGCCGGGGCTGGTCCCGACGACCAGATCCGTGCACTACTTTTGACGTGCGGAGGCCCTGCGTCGCGCCGGCCGCCCTGACGTACCTGACACCCCGCACGCCCCCAGGAGATCGATGACCGACACGCGCCCCGAGACCGACGTCGAGGGGGTCGCCGACACCCGCGCGACGGACAACCACGGCGAGGCGCGCGAGACGGAGATCAGCTTCGACGAGGCCCGCTACCCGGCCCGGCCGCAGCGCCTGCGGCCCCGTGGCCGGCTCCGCGGGCTCTTCCCCCGCCGGAACAAGGAACGCGGGGGCCGCCCCAAGGGCGACAACCCCGACTACGTCTCCTGGCTGCGCGAGCAGTCGATGCTGGTCGACGCGTACGAGTTCGCGAAGCAGTTCTCCGGGCAGGGGAGCATGTGGCAGAACCCGTACGCCAACCCCGACGCCCGGGCCGCGATCGAGAAGGCGTCCGTGTGGTTCACGGCGTACCCGATCTCCATGATCACCAAGCCCGGCACGTCCTACCTCGGGACCCTCGGCGACGACGACCTGTGGTCCGCGTTCGAGGCCATCGGCATCGACGGGGTGCACACCGGCCCGCTGAAGAAGGCCGGCGGCATCCTCGGCTGGGAGTCGACCCCGAGCGTCGACGGCCACTTCGACCGGATCAGCACGCAGATCGACGACGCCTTCGGCACGGAGGCCGAGTTCCGCGCCATGACCGAGGTCGCCGCGGCCCACCTCGGCATGATCATCGACGACATCGTGCCCGGGCACACGGGCAAGGGGGCCGACTTCCGGCTGGCGGAGATGAAGGTCGGCGACTTCCCCGGGATCTACCACATGGTGGAGATCGACGAGAAGGACTGGCACCTGCTCCCCAAGGTCCCCAAGGGCCGCGACTCGATCAACCTCGACACCGAGGCGGAGTCGATGCTGGCCAAGCAGGGCTACATCATCGGTCGGCTGCAGCGGGTCATCTTCTACGAGCCGGGCGTCAAGGACACCAACTGGAGCGTCACCCCGCCCGTGCTGGGTCCGGACGGTGTCGAGCGGCGCTGGGTCTACCTGCACTACTTCAAGGAGGGCCAGCCCTCGATCAACTGGCTCGACCCGAGCTTCGCGGGGATGCGGCTGGTCATCGGGGACGCGCTGCACTCCCTCGGCGACCTGGGCAGCGGCGCGCTCCGCCTCGACGCCAACGGCTTCCTCGGCGTGGAGAAGAGCCAGGAGGACTCTCCGGCCTGGTCGGAGGGCCACCCGCTGTCGGAGGCGGCGAACCAGCTGATCGCGAGCATGGTCCGCAAGGTGGGGGGCTTCACGTTCCAGGAGCTCAACCTGACGATGGACGACATCAAGGCCACCTCCGAGCGGGGCGCCGACCTGTCGTACGACTTCGTCAACCGGCCCGCGTACACCCACGCCATGGCGACGGGCGACACGGCCTTCCTGCGGCTCACGCTCAACCTGGCCAAGGACATGGGCATCGAGGCCGCGTCGCTGGTGCACGCGCTCCAGAACCACGACGAGATGACGTACGAGCTGGTGCACTTCGCCACGCTGCACCGCGACGAGGTCTTCACCTACCACCGGGCGCCGATCCGGGGCGGCGACCTGGCGGTGCGGATCCGCAACGACCTGCTCGAGCACCTCACCGGCGAGGCGGGCCCGTACAACGCGACGTTCACCCAGAACGGCATCGCCTCGACGACCGCCACGATCATCGCCGCCTCGCTCGGGTTCACCTCGATCACCGACCTGACCGCCGAGCAGGTTCAGCAGATCAAGCAGGCGCACCTGCTGCTGGCCGCGTTCAACGCGCTGCAGCCGGGGGTCTTCGCCCTCTCCGGCTGGGACCTGGTGGGCGCGCTCACCCTGGACCGGCGCCAGATCGCCCGGCTGCTGGGTGACGGCGACACGCGGTGGATCCACCGTTCCGCGTACGACCTGATGGACTACCGCCCGGACGCCACCGAGTCGCTGTCGCAGATGCCGAAGGGCATCTCGCTCTACGGGGCGCTGCCGGCCCAGCTGGAGGAGGCGGACTCCTTCGCCCGCCAGCTCGCGGAGATGCTGGCCGTGCGCAAGCGCTACGGCATCGCGACCGCGGTCCAGCTCGACATCCCGCCGGTGTCGAACAAGGCGATGCTCGTCATGGTCCACCAGCTCAGCGACGCCGAGCAGATCACCGTGCTGAACTTCTCCGGCGAGGAGGTCTCCGGCGGCGTCCGCTCCGAGCGGCTGGTGCCGGGCAGCGTGCTGGTCGACATGTTCACCGACGAGGAGATCGGCGTCGTCGACGACCTCTACAGCTTCGGCGTCCGGCTCGGGCCGCACGAGTTCAGGTCGCTGCTCGTGCTCTGCCCGGGCGAGCACCTGGTCGGCCACGACCGAGGTGGCCGGGCCAGCGTGCGCGACTGAACGTCGGCCGGTGAGCGCTCAACCAGGTGACGAGCGCCCGCTCCCGGTGCTGCGGGCGGCGCTCGCGGTGACGGCGTTCGGTGAACGGGTGCGGCCCTCGACGGCGGTCACCGTGGCCGAGCGGCGGGCGGCGAACGCGCGGTCGCTGCTGTCGATGCCGAACGTCACGCGTGCGGGACGTGGGCCGCTCACCGTCGACGACCACCAGGTGCCGGCCGCCGGCGGGACCGTCCGGGTGCGGAGCTACCGGCCCGGCGGTGGACCGGCGGCGCTCCCGGCGCACGTGCTCATCCACGGCGGCGCCTACTGGGCCGGCACCGTCGAGGGCCACGACCCGCTGTGCGCCTGGTACGCGCGGTCGGTGCCGTGCCAGGTGTTCTCGGTCGACTACCGCCTCGCACCGGAGCACCCGTACCCGACGGGCGTCGAGGACTGCTACGCGGCCCTGGTCTGGGTCGCGGAGCACGCCGCCGAGCTGGGGGTCGACCCGACCCGGCTGTCGGTCGGCGGGGTGTCCGCCGGTGGCGGCCTGGCCGCGGCCGTCGCGCTGCTGGCCCGCGACCGGGCCGGGCCGGCCCTGCGCCTGCAGCTGCTCGAGATCCCGATGCTCGACCCGACGATGAGCCAGCCGTCGCTCGGCACGTACGCCCACGGGTACGGCCTGAGCCGCGAGGACGTCGCCGTCGGCTGGCGCCACTACCTCCCCGACGGCCCTTCGACGAGCTCAGGGGACGTGGACGGGTCAGAGAACGGGGACGGCTACGCCGGAGCCTTCGGTGCCTCGAACCTGACCGGGCTGGCCCCCGCGGCGGTGCTCACCGCCGGGTGCGACCCGCTGCGCGACGAGGGCGAGGCGTACGTGGAGCGGCTGCGAGAGGCGGGGGTGGCGGTGACGACCTGCCGGGCGAGCGGGCACGTGCACTCCTCGCACTACCTCACCCGGTTCCTGCCCTCGGCCCGGCGGGCGGTCGGCTGGACCACCGACGCGCTGCGGCACGCGCACCACCGATGAGCTCCCCGCTCGGCGCGGCCCTCGACGACCCGGCGTTCCTCGACGACCCCTACCCCACCCTCGCGACGATCCGTGACCTCGGGCCGCTGCCCCACGACGACCGGCTGGGCGTCCGGCTCGCCGCCTCGTACGCGGCGGCCGCCGAGGTGCTCCGCAGCCGCGACCTGGGCCGGACCTACACGACGCGCGTCCCTCGGCCGGGCGAGCCGGCGGGGGAGTGGGACACGTTCAACGCGCTGCACGAGCACGCGCTCCTGGAGGTCGAGCCGCCGACGCACACCCGGCTGCGGCGGCTCGTGACCAGCGCCTTCGCCCGCGGTCACGTGGAACGGCTGCGACCCCGCGTCGAGGAGCTCGCCGCAGAGCTGCTCGACGGGTGCGCCGTCGTGCTCGAGCGCGAGGGTTCCGTGGACGTGGTCGGCGGCCTCGCCGAACCGCTGCCGGTGCTGGTCGTCGCCGAGCTGCTCGGCTGGCCGGCCGCGGACCGGCACCTGCTCCGGCCCTGGTCGCAGGCGATCGTCGCGATGTACGAGCTGGACCCGACCCCGGCGGCCGAGGCGGCTGCCCGCCGGGCGGCCGGGGAGTTCGCGGGCTACGTCGCGGAGCTGGCCCGCGAACGTTCCCGGCACCCGGGGGACGACCTGGTCACCGACCTCGTCGCGGTGCGGGACGCGGGCGACCGCCTCAGCGAGGCCGAGCTGGTCGCCACCGTCGTGCTGCTGCTCAACGCCGGCCACGAGGCGAGCGTCAACGGGCTGGGCAACGGGCTGGTCTCCTGGCTCGGGGCCGGGTCGCCCGCGGCCGAGGTCGCGCCGCTCGTCGAAGAGATGCTGCGCCACGACGCCCCGCTGCAGCTCTTCGAGCGGACGGCCCTGCGCCGCTGCACGGTGGCCGGGGTGGACCTGGCGCCCGGCGAGCGGGTCGCGGCCCTGCTGGGTGCGGCCAACCGGGACCCGGCGCGGTTCGCCCGGCCCGAGGCGTTCGACCCGACCCGGACGGCTCCGCACCTCTCCTTCGGCGCCGGCCTCCACTTCTGCGTCGGCGCCCCGCTCGCCCGGCTCGAGCTGCAGGTCGCGGTGGCGGCGCTGCTGCGGCGCTGGCCACGCCTGGAGCTGGTGGCGGCCGTCCGCCGGCCGACCTTCGTGCTGCGCGGCTGGTCCGAGGTGCGCGTGCGCCCGGACGCGTCCTGAGCCCAGGACGCCCTAGGACACCCAGGGGGTGACCTCGGTGAGGAGCCGGGCCCGGACCTGACCGACGAAGGCGATGAAGCCGTCGAGGTCGGGCTCGTCCTGCGTCGGCTGGAACACCAGGTTCGTGACGCCGAGGCCGGCGATCCTCCGGACGGCGTCGACGAAGACGTCGAGGTCGCCGGCGGTGCCGATGTTCGGGCCCGCCTCGGCTCCCCAGCGGGGGACCTCGGCGTCCACGCGCTCCCGTGCCCCGGGACCGGTGGCGGCGATCTCGCTGAACACGAACGGATGGCCGATCCCGCGGACGGCGGTGACCCGTTCGCTGACGTCGGCGATCTGGGCGTCCGTCCAGGCGTTGGGCGAGAGGTAGCCGTCGCCCACCCGGGCGGCGAGGTCGATCGATCTCGGGCCGGTGCCGCCGACGAAGAGCGGCGGCGGTGTCGTCGGGGGCCAGTCGAGCTGCACACCGTCGAGGTGCACGTAGGTCCCGTCGGCGGTGACGCGCTCGCCGGCGAGCAGCGACCGCAGCGCTGTGGCGTACTCCTCGAGCAGGGTGAGCGGGGAGCGCGGCCGGACGCCGACCTGGGCCATCCACTCCTGCACGCCGTGGCCGATGCCGGGCAGGAGCCGGCCCGGGAACTGCCGCGCCAGGGTGGCGACCTCCATGGCGGTGAGGGCGACGTTGCGCAGCGGGGTCGGCATCAGCCCGATGCCGACCCGGATGCGGCCGGTGCTGGCCAGCGCGACGGCGGCGGAGGCGATTCCGCTCTGCTTGAAGCAGTCCTCCCACACCCACAGCTCGTCGAGGCCCGCCGCCTCCACGGTCCGCGCGAGGTGGACGAGCGTCTCCGGCGCCATCGTGGGGACGAAGCAGATGCTGAGAGCGGGCACGGGCGTCACGACCTCCATCCTGCTCCCGGACGGTCAGTGGTGCTCGCTAGGGTCTGGCCCAGACCGGGCAGCCCTCGAGGAGGCGGGATGGAGCGGCAGGAGGTCCTGGCGCGGCGGATCGCCGCTCAGCAGCTGGACCGGCGGCTCGGCCGGGCGACGACGGCGGAGCGCCCGGTGACCGACGCGGACGTCCTCGACCTCGGGGTCCAGGACACGGGTCGCGACGGCGCCAGCTGGGCGCTCGCCAACCGCGGGGTCGGCGTGCGCAGCCCCGCGGAGCTGGAGGAGAGCCCGGACCTGGCGCTCGTCTGGAGCCTGCGCGGGGCGCCGCACTACTACCGGCGCTCCGACCTGCGGGCCGTGCTCGACGCGACCACGCCGTACAGCGACGCCGACGCCCGCAAGCGCACCCTCGACGCCAGCCGCCCCCTCACTGCGGCGGGGATCGGGATGCGGGAGGGCATGGGCGTGGTCGCAGCGACCATGCGCGAGGTGGTGACGGCGCCGACCCCGAAGGGCGAGCTCTCGGCCGCGCTGACCGAGCGGCTGCCCCCGCCCTACCTGCGCTGGTGCAACCCCTGCCAGGCGACCCACGTCTACGAGCAGACGTTCCGGCTCGCCGCGCTGGCGGCTGGGCTGGAGCTCGAACCCGGCACCTCGCCACCGGTGCTGCGCCGGATCCCCGGGTGGCGACGCCCGCCGGCGCTCGGCGACCCGGAACGTGCGCCCGTCCGCCTCCGGCTCGTCGACGCGTACCTGCGGCTGTGCGGGCCGACGACCCCGGCGGCGACGGCCACGTTCCTGGACACACCGGTCGCGGTGGTGAGGGAGCACTGGCCGGCGGCGGCCGAAGAGGTCGACGTGGCCGGGACGAAGGCCTGGGCGCTGCCCGACCTGCCCGAGCCGGCGGAGACCGAGGGGCTCGTGCGGCTGCTCGGACCCTTTGACCTGTGGCTGCAGGCGCGCGACCGCGAGCTGGTCGTGCCGGAGCGTGACCGGCACCAGGCGCTCTGGCCGACGATCGGCCGACCGGGCGCCGTGCTCGTCGGCGTCGACGTGGTGGGGACGTGGCGGCCCAGGGCGGCGGGGAAGAGGCTCACGGTGACCGTCGAGGTGTGGGAGCGCGTGGCTCCGGCCGACCGGACGCGGGTCGAGGAGGAGGCCGAACGGCTGGCGGGCCACCGCGGGGTGACGCTCACCGAGGTCGTCTGGAGCTGATCGGGTGGGGTCGTGCACCACCATGGTGCACGGCACACCCGTTCTGTCCGGTCAGAAGTCAGGGTCGTTCCCAGACCACCTCGGCCGCGTCCTTCTCCGGGCGCAGACCACGCCAGACCGGGTGCCGCATCCGGCCCGGACCCGTGAGCTCGGCGTAGGTCACCTCGCCGACGAGGTCGGGCTCCACCCAGCGCGCGTCCCGGGCGTCCTCGCGGGGGACGCCGACCAGCGGGGAGGTCGTCCGCGCCCGCGCGTCCAGCCGGCGCTGCACGTCGTCCAGCGCGGCCCCGTCGAAGCCGGAGCCCACCCGGCCGACGTACTGCAGCCCGTCGGGACCCGGGATCCCCATCAGCAGCGACCCGAAGGTCGCGCTCCGGCCGCCCTGGCCGGGCCGCCACCCGGCGACGACGACCTCCTGGGTGAGAAAGTTCTTGATCTTGAGCCAGGTCTTCCCCCGGCGACCCGGCGCGTAGACCGAGTCGGTCCGCTTGGCCACCACGCCCTCGAGCCGGAGCTGCCGGCTGACGTCCCGGGCCGCCTCCAGGTCGCCGTCGAAGACGGGCGGGACGTGCACGCGGGACCCGAGCGCCTCCAGGCCGAGGCCGTCAAGGATGTCGCGCCGCTCGGCGTACGGGCGGTCGAGCAGGGACTGCCCGTCGAGCTCGAGGACGTCGAACACCATCAGCTGCGCGGGCCAGGTCTGCGTCGCACGGTCGACGTCCGTGGCCCGGCTGAGGTTGATCCGGTTCTGCAGCAGCCCGAAGTCCGGCCGACCCGACGCGTCGGTCACGACGATCTCGCCGTCGAGCACGGCGTCGCGGACGCCGAGGGAGGTGAGCGGCTCCACCACGTCCGGGTACGCCGCCGTCTCGTCGCGGCCCTTGCGGCTCAGCAGCCGCACCCGGCCACCGCTGAGGTAGACGACCGCCCGTACGCCGTCCCACTTCATCTCGAACGCCCAGCCCTCCTCGGGCCCGAAGTTCTCGCCGTCGGTCAGCGTCGCCAGCATGGGTTCGACCTCGGCGGGGAAGTCTTCGTTCGCGTCCTCGGCCACGTTCCCCGAGCCTGTCGAAGGGCGTTCCTCGACGAGCTCAGGGAGCAGACCCGGGGTGCCGGGCCCGACGGCGGCCTCGTCCTCGGGGTCCGGCGCCATCAGGTGCATCAACCAGCTCCGGTCGGCCTTGGTGCCCTTCGCGCCCCTGCCGCCGCCGGTGTGGATGAGGGCGTACTTGCGGAGCCCGCCGCCGAGCCCGCCGTCGGCACGGCCCTGGAGGGTCACGATGACCTCCTCGCCCTCGCGCCACTTGTGCAGCCGGTAGGTGCCGGAGTCCCAGATGCTCACCTGCCCGCCGCCGTACTCGCCGTGGGGGATGCCGCCCTCGAAGGTCGCGTACTCCATCGGGTGGTCCTCGGTCTGCACGGCCAGCCGGTTGCTCTTCGGGTCGGTCGGCGGCGACTTGGGCACGGCCCAGCTCACCAGGACGCCGTCGTGCTCCAGCCGGAAGTCCCAGTGCAGGGCCCGGGCGTGGTGCTCCTGGATCACGAAGACGGGCGCGTCCCCGGCGCGCTCGGGCGCAGGTGGCTCGGCGGGCACCGGCTCCGGCGTCCTCTGCGCGTCCCGCATGCTGCGGTAGGTGCTCAGCCGGTCACGTTCCGGCGGGGTCGGGCTCGGCGGCGTGGGAGCGGTGGCGGGAGCCAGCGGGGCCAGCAGGTCGCCCTGCCGGGCGACCCGGTCGAGCACGTCGGCGTACGTCAGCTGGGCGAGGTCGGGGTCCTCCAGCTCCTCCCAGGTCCGGGGGGCGGCGACCCAGGGGTGGGGCCGGCCGCGCAGCGAGTAGGGCGAGACGGTCGTCTTCGCGCCGTTGTTCTGGCTCCAGTCGACGAACACCTTCCCGTCGCGCTCGCTGCGCCTCATGCTGCTGATCACCCGGTCGGGGCGGTCGGCCTCCAGCGCGAGCGCGAGCTCACGGGCCACGGCGGTCGCCTCCTCGGGCGTGGCGCGGCCGTCGAGCGGCGCGTAGAGGTGGATGCCCTTGCTGCCGCTGGTCACGGGAACCGGGTCGTGGCCGATGTCGCGCAGGATGGCGCGGGCCCAGCGGGCCACCTCGGCGACCTCGGCCAGGGCCACGCCCTCGCCGGGGTCGAGGTCGAGGACCAGGCGGTCGGGGTTGGCCGGCCGGCCCCCCGCGTCGAAGCGCCACTGCGGGACGTGGATCTCCAGCCCGGCCAGCTGGGCGATCCAGGTCAGGGTGGCCAGGTCGTCGACGACGGGGTAGTCGTTGTCGTGGTCACGGTGGTGGATCGTGCCGCGGCGCACCCAGTCCGGCGTGCCGGCCCCGAGGTCCTTGTTGAAGAAGACCCCGCGCGAGCCCCGGTCGTCCCCGACGCCCACCCCGTCCGGCCAGCGCTTCCGCGTCGCCGGGCGTTGCCGCAGGTGCGGCAGCATCGTCGGCCCGACCTCGGCGTAGTAGGCGAGGACGTCGCCCTTGGTGGTCTGGGTCTCGGGGTAGAGGACCTTGTCGAGGTTGGTCAGCTTGAGCGTGTGCCCGTCGACCGTCACGGTCTGGCTCTGCGTCGCGCTGGCCACACGTGAGGTTAGCCCGCGGCCCGGTGCTGTGCGGGTGCCCCTGCCGGAGCCTCGGCCGAGGGCTTCTTCGGAACCCACACAGGCTCTTCACAATTTCTGCAGATCCTGTCAGGATGCGCAGACCCCCGCACCGACCCCCGGCTGGAGCCCACCACGTGAAGAAGCCCGTCATCGCCACCCTGGCCGCCCTGGCCGCTGCCGCCCTCGTCGCCCCCACGATGCCCGCCGTCGCGGCCGTCCCCGCGGACTCGAGCGCCCTGCGCGAGGCGGTGACCGTCAGCGGGATCCTGCAGCACGAACGTGCGCTCCAGGCCATCGCCACGAAGAACGACGGCACCCGGGTCTCGGGCACCAAGGGCTACGACGACTCGGTCAAGTACGTGACCAAGAAGCTGAAGAAGGCCGGCCTGAAGGTCAAGACGCAGACCTTCGAGTTCCCGTTCTTCAGCGAGCTCGCCCCGGCCACGCTGCGCGAGACCAGCCCGTCGGCGGGTGACCTCGAGACGGCGACCATCGACTACAGCGGCACCGGGGACGTCACCGGGGCCCTGGTCCTGGCGGGCGGGACGGTGCTCCCGCCCGGTCCGGACCCCTCGTCGAGCGCGGCGGGTTGCGACCCCGGTGACTTCGTCGCCGCTCCCAGCGCTCCCGCGGTCGCGCTCGTGCAGCGCGGGACCTGCACCTTCGCCGTCAAGGCGGCGAACGCGCAGGCGGCCGGCTACGACGCCGTGATCTTCTTCAACGAAGGTCAGCCGGGACGCGACGAGCTGCTGACGGGCGTGACTCTGGGAGCACCGGTGACGATCCCGGTCGTGGGAGTCAGCTTCGCCACCGGCGCCGCGCTCGCGGCGCAGCTCGGAGACGGTGCGGTCAGCGTCCGCGTCACCACCTCGACCAGGAGCGAGATCCTCAAGACCAAGAACATCCTCGCCGACACGCCCAAGGGCAGCACCGGCACGACGGTCGTCGTCGGGGCGCACCTCGACTCGGTCCTCGCCGGACCGGGCATCAACGACAACGGCAGCGGCAGCTCGACGATCCTCGAGATCGCCGAGCAGATGAAGGCGCTCGGCTACACCAAGAAGGGCAAGCTGCAGCGCCAGGTGCGGTTCGCGTTCTGGGGCGCCGAGGAGGAGGGGACGCTCGGCTCCGAGCACTACGTGAGCTCGCTGTCGGCGGAGAAGCTGTCGACGATCTACGCCAACCTGAACTTCGACATGGTGGGCTCGCCCAACTACGTGCGCTTCGTCTACGACGGTGACGGTTCCGACACCCCCGACGCCGGCCCCGCCGGGTCCGCCGGGATCGAGAAGATCTTCAACGACTACTTCGCCGGGCAGGACCTGCCGACGGCGCCGACCGCGTTCGACGGCCGCTCCGACTACGGCGCGTTCATCGCCGCGGGCATCCCCGCCGGCGGGCTGTTCAGCGGCGCGGAGGGCGTCAAGACCGAGGCCCAGGCCAAGACGTTCGGCGGCACCGCGGGCGTGGCGTACGACGCGTGCTACCACGCGGCCTGCGACACGGTGCAGAACCTCAACGAGAAGGCGCTCTTCGAGCTGGGCGACGCCGCGGCGCACGCGACGTTCGTGCTGGCGACGTCGACGTCCGGCATCTACCCCGACGGCAGCCGGGTGGCGGCCGAGCGGGCCAAGCAGGCGGCGGTCAGGCTCCCGTACAAGGGCTCGAAGCTCGTCTACTGATCGCGAGCCAGGAGGAGGTGCGGAGGTGAGAGCGGCCTGGACGGGCGCGATCACCTTCGGCCTGGTGAACGTGAAGAGCGCGGCCAAGGAGCTCGCCTGACCGGCCTCTCGGCCCGACCCGCCTAGATTGGGGCCATGGGAATCGGGACCGGCATCGTGCTCATCGTGCTCGGCGCGATCATCGAGTTCGCGTGGACGGGCAACATCCCGTACGTCGACGACGACGTCCTCGGCACGATCCTGATCGTCGCCGGCGTGCTGACGATCGTCCTCGTGATCATCGTCAACGCCCAGCGTGGCCGGACCAAGAGCGTCCAGGAGACCCGCTACCGCGGTCCCGGCCAGTAGCGACGCGTCGGTCTGACGGTCGGAACACCACGTGAACGTGGTGAACCGACGCCCCAGCGGCAGCGGAAGCAAGGCCCTCAGGAGGAGCGAGGCCCTCAGCGGAAGATGTGCGGCAGCACGAGGAGCATGCCCATCGACCAGGTCACGTGGGTGAGGATCGGGGCGAGCACTCCGCCGCCGGCCCGGCGCTGCAGGCCGGTGACGAGGCCGAGGAACGCGGCGGCGAAGACCAGGACGGGGTTGCCGCCCGCGACGGTGGCGAGAGCGTAGAGCAGGGTCGAGATGACGACCGGGTTGCGCTTGCCGATCGCGGCGAACAGCGCTCCCCGGAAGAACAGCTCCTCGGCGACCCCGTTGACCAGCGTCACCAGGGCGACCAGGGCGAAGCTGCCGACCTTGGCG
>Ga0210040_10001744_pt1 | contig 32141 bp, 34 predicted proteins | sample CryGeyCG12114_NA_FD_185462 | JGI IMG/M metagenome (GOLD analysis project Ga0210040, IMG submission 185462) | Groundwater microbial communities from aquifer - Crystal Geyser CG19_WC_8/21/14_NA (SPAdes) (version 2) | ecosystem: Environmental > Aquatic > Deep subsurface > Groundwater | place: USA...
TAAAATCAAAATATTCGTCGTATGTTATACTTTTCACTGTGTCATGTGACTACTGTCTGTTTCAGAATTGAAGATAGTTACGCTTTGTTATTTGGCAACGCAGGTTATGCTGGCACTGGCAATCGAATCGAACTGATGATATTTCAACAAAACTAATGTCATCTACTTTTCGGCTTATTTTTTCTACGCTTTTTGGGACGTGACTACCACTTAAGTTTTTGTTTCACAAAAACAATATTGCCATACTGTGTAACGAGCAAAACTACTATATTTGTTTCTGAAACGGACCACACCACAATGGTAGTTATTCCCAATCGCCATTTACACTAAGCCCTAACTTTAAAAAAAATTCCAAAGCAATCAAATATGAAAATGTATTTTAACTGCAGTTTTGATAATCCGCGTTGGATCGCCCCAACTTCGATTTTAATAAATAATTTTCATATTTGTTTGCTATGAGAAATTTTTTTGAAGTTAGGGCCTAGAGCTTGAGAATACTACCCTAAGTAAATGGAAGGGAAGAATACCAATCGATATTGTCGTTTCATTAGTTTGTTAGTTAGCTACAAAAATAGTGATTTCAAATACCTCCAGCCAAATTCACATTTCCACCCGTAACGGATCCCAAAAGTCCATCAACCGTGCCTCCCACACCTCCTAGGACTCCTCCCAAAAGGCCTGATCACAAAATCATTTTGAGGTTACTATTTTTTAGGAGCTTTTCAATTATGAGTTTGATACTTTGTTTCATTGGTCAGTTGTTTAATTGATGCACGGAAAATTGTCTCATTACACAAGGCAATAGGATTGTAGGAATTCCAAAATACAAGATGAAATATCAATGTGATTTTCTGGAAAAATGTGAAGTTTGTTAAAACAGAAACCGAAAGAAATAAACAACCCCAAAAAACTGTGTGTAGTAAATATTACTTTTGAAATTGAAAATTACAGTAGCTACATGGCTAAATTGTTTACAAAATCCGAAAACTTACCACCACTGCTGCTGTTGCTCTCAGCTCCTGAAAAATGACACATTTATCATTGTTTTTATACCTAATAACAAACGGTGGATTGTTAACAAATTATTTTATTGCAATTTACCCCCAAGAAGTCGACCAAGTATTCCTCTAGCTTGTCTTACATCTAAGCCAGGATCATTCTCCAAACCTAAACAAAGTTTAAATACAAATTATGTCAAGAAAGATTTTGCAAATTAAATTTTCATGTATGTTGAGTCCTTTAAATGCTTGCGAAGCTTGATAACGGGAAAGTTTACCGTTATCCGATCGTTTCCCAACCACTCCACTCACAACAGAACCCAGTCCTCCCAATAAATCTTTAAAAAATAAAATGTGATATATATCATTTTTGGTAGTTGATGGTAATGGTACTGTTACTGGTACTCGCAAACTACTGAATTGTTTGCATTTATTTTTAAATACCTGCACCAGCTTCTCCTGTTCCTAAAAGTCCATCCACAGTTCCTCCGACTCCTCCCAACAAATCTAAAAACAAAATATGCGTTGCATATAATGATTTCTTTAGCGTCATTTGAATACAGGTGCCGAATTCCGATCATTATCGCTGTTTCGTTTATTAGCCAGTTAGCAACAAATAATTGATTTTATCTACCTCCTGCCAATTTCGTATTTGCACCGGTCAAGGATCCCAAAAGTCCATCAACCGTGCCTCCCACATCTCCTAGGACTCCTCCCAAAAGGCCTGTGTATTGCAAATAGATACATAATAAAGTCCATGGGATAAGATTATTTGAAAGGAAAAAATAGAATCCAATTTCAACATTAGCTCCATGAATTAGGATGTTAAAAACATAGAATCCAAAAACTTACCATCACTGCTGCTGTTGCTCTCAGCTCCTGAAGAATGACACATTTATCATTGTTTTTATACGTAATAACAAACGGTGGATTCTCAACAAATTATTTAATGGAAGTTACCCCCAAGAAGTCGACCAAGTATTCCTCTAGCTTGTCTTATATCCAAGCCAGGCTCATTTTCCAATGCTAAACCAAGTTTTAATACAAATTATGTCAAGAAAAATTTTGCAAATTAAATTTTCATGCATGCAAAGTTTGTTTGATGGTTTCAAGGCTCAACGCTTGTGTTATAGACCAAAAATAATGCATCATCACTTGATCGTTTTTCAACGCTCCACTCACAAAAAAGTTGGTCCTCAAATTTCAAAGTTAACTTCAAGCTTTTTTTCTGCAATATGTAATATCCTATTCATATAGGATGCATTATATAACATGAATGTCGCAAGCGTTAAATTAACGAATAAATACTATACTTATATTTTTTTAAATCTGCATGGTTAATATAATTTTTCATTGCAAAGAATTTAGTCTCTTGTATCTTTTAAACTATATTTTTGTTTGTTTACCCCGTTCACCCTTGAAAAATCAAATGAACTTTTTTTTAAGTTGAAAGGCTGATGGACTATTAAGATGCTTTACATTATAGCTTTACTTCCTAACGTTAAAACCAATAAAACTTACTGTTAAGAAGTTGAGCTGATGATAATTCAGGCGCTCGCTTTTCTCTTGCCGAGTCCTCTTCTTGTCGTTGGATCAATTTGGTGATAGCTTTTCTTGCTCGCTGGATTCCCATCAAAATTGTCTTTCTCAATTCTGGATCAGCTTTAGAAATTACTGATTTGGCTTCTTGAATCAAACCGGCTAATAACGGCTCACCAGGATGTTCTCTTTCCCATTTATTTTTTATCTCAACCAAGCTTTGGATGGCCTTTTTCGGGTCAAGGTCTGCGCAAAAAATCCAAAAGTAGGGTGCATAGAAAGTATGTAGCTCCGAGTCTATTATTTCAGGATTAAAAAATCTATATACCTTGCAAATAAGACACAATTTTGGCTTGCGGATCCAATTCCATAAATTTCTCTTTAACAGCTTGAAAATCTGCAGCAAACTCCTTCACCTTTGTTTGATCAAAGTTGGTGATAATTTCATCAAATATTCCTTTCATGTAGTCTACAAAAGAGGATCCAGGATTTGTTCGTTCATAGTCCTTCTTGATTTGTACCAATCTCTGAATTATCTCTTTTGCGTTGAATGCTAATTATACCAAAAAAATCAGGTGAGATCCTCATCATTCAGATTTACTTCATTTACTGTAATCTAACTTACTAGAGAAAAGTTTGGAAACCAAATCGGTAGCTTCTTTGCTTATAGCACGTCCTTTGGATTGACTTTGTACACATTTCTCAGCTTTTCGTTCGTATGCTTGAAAAGCGCGTCCTAATTTTTGAATCGCTGTTTGGTCCATTTCAGCCAGAGCTTCTTCTGCTTCTCTAGCCATGGCTTCAACTACAGGCTGGTCTGGTTTCCTGTGGTGCATGTACTTTTTGAAATTCAAAAACTCTTTCATTATTCCCTTGGGTTCGATAGCTGCAAAAAATTATGGCTTACAACTGGGCTATGTAAATCCGACTAATATAACTAAATACTACATTTTACCTTTCACAGTTACAGCCACAGCACTGGAATGTGTAGCATGGGCAGATTCAATAAAATCTGCAGCAGAAGTTTTCCAATTATATATAGCCTTTTCCATATTCTTCATTGCCTTTTCGTCGAAGTGGTCAGCTTTTTGGGATAACATTGTAATGAGTCCATCTGAAGGTTGACCGGGAAAATTCGCTTCCCAATCCTTTTTCATCTCAAAAAAACTTTGGACCGACAGTTCAGCGGACTTAGCTGCAGGCAAGGCGGAAAATGAATGTTATTTTTTCGGAAGATTGAATTAGCTAACGAACTGTAACCATTGCTACTTACCAGCATTGTGAACACAACGTTGAGCTCTCGTCATAGTCACTTCAGAGAGATCCACTAAAAAGATAGTATCCATCATTAGTAAGTTAAAAGTTTTGAGAATGCTTATTTTTAGAAAGGAAAATATTACGAGCTGGGGTGGTTTGACCCATAGATCGGGGCAGTGCCCTCGTAGATGCAGAACATAACAAAACTAGAGAAATGACTAGAGCAACCATTTCTGAAAGGCTGCAGTGCTTCCTCATGGTTAATTAGTGACTCTCTGTTCCCTGGATAAGGAATTGAGAAAAACACCAAAAAACGACAGATTAGGTCCCCAGCTGGTGAAATCTATAGGTGGGGCAAAATATTGTCTGAGTTATCAGGAAATATGTATCAATTAGTTGAAAACAATGAATTTCAACCTATGTGATTGATCTAGTTCCAATCCTAACAACCATTATCGGTTTTGGTCGGTATGTGCCATGTATATCTGTGTCGCTATTGTTGAGTCGATAAGAAACGAGCAATTATTTAACTTGCTAACTATATTGTTAGTATAGTTGGTTAGCATATTATATTGTTTAGTTCATTTCCTGTTTTACATCATGCTCATTGTTTACACGCATTAAGACTATTTATAGTTGGGTTGCAATTCAATCAATGTATTTTAAAATATTTATTATTTGGCTGTAGAAGAATGAAGTTCAAAAACTATCTTAAGATTTAAAATCATTGCATAAGGAAAATACAAAACTACTTAATCGGAATCGGGAATTCTCAGAAAGGTGAAATTCTTGGCAATTTTTACTTGTTCGAAATTTTTTGAGATCGACATATTAAACAAAACGGTGACATGTGCACGCAGGCGCTAATTTCCACTCGGAATTCAGGATATTCAATTTACAACAATAAGCGCAGTTTTTTCTTTTGCGTTTTAATTCTCTATAACAAAACAAACATCCGGCCGTCTGATCCGTGTTGTTTCTATTTTAAAAAGTTTATATTATGAAAAAATGCATCAAATAAATTCGAAAAATTTCGTACTTTAGTTTCTTGGTTTTTTATATTGTCCTTTGTGATCACTCTATACAGTTTGCATTATTTCTTTCACTATCTTTTTTAAAAACTACTTAGTGTACTATGAAAATATTATATTTAACAGCCACATTCAGTAAAAATTTAGTGCGTAGTCAGTAGGTAGATATAAAATTCTTCAGTCCGTGCTCGCATTTGTCAAAAGTTTAATTTTAATGTATTTAACTTTGTATTTTCTTCTTAATCTGCTCTGCATTGCTTATGATATTACGGCTATTACATAATCTCTACAGGCACCAATCATTCCCAGTATGTTAAATTCTGAAAGAGAAAAAAAGAAGGATTAATCAATTGCTGCAATTTTTAAATTCATTCGTATCATATGGATTTATGTGTTTGAAAAATCCATGAACCTAATGAACAAAGCATAAATCTATAGCGCAAGCACTAAGTGCAGTTCATCTAAATCAAGTATCAAAGCATTAATGAAATTGTGCCGAAATTGTCAACAATGGCGTTGAAACACTTCATTAACTTTTTTACAACGTTTTGTTACACACTGTGTTCAGTAACAACAAAATGCGGGGGAAATCATGCGGTTTACAATACAATAGTGAGTTTTGTTCTTACCTGATAGAGCAATGATGAATGCATTTACGAATTGGATGCCATTTACGACAACCTTCTTCACAACGCGGGTTACGGTATCTGGAATAAAATTTTCCAAATATTTATTGTTTGTTTATAAAAATTTTTTTTAAATGAAATCAACTCAAATAGGAAATTGCTTACCGAAACCTCTTCCTTGCTTATCGAAATACCTTTCAATGTCAACTTCACCTATAAAACGACAAATAAAATTTTTTTTAAAATTAATTGCAATCAATTACTGAATTTGTGAGAGTTTCATTGAATTAACCTATGGCACGTCCACGGAAAGCATTTAAAAACATGTCTCCAATTCCACCAATCAAGTTTCCAGCTCCTATTAGGGACAAAAGATAGTTTTAAATATCCGTTTATTATTTTGATTCATTTAATGTTAGGTATTATTGAGAAAATTATTTAAGTACTTACTTGCGAATACCCTATCTGGAATCCATGCTTTGATACGCTCTGGGAGTAAATTCAAGAATTTGTCCAAAATTCCACCAACAAAAGATCCAAAGGTGGCTAGGGTGCCGGTGCCTACAGGCCCGCAAAATAAATAAAAAGTGTATGATATCAAACCATTATTATTTTTACTTAAGGTGACAATATGAAACAATAATTTGGCTTTATTAAGAACATACCCTCGCCTGCCACTCTTCCTTTCATTTGTTTACCATGTTGTCTTTCAGCTAAATTTCACATTTTTAATTAACTGACTGCAGGACTGGTAACAAAATCCTCTATGTATTATTTTTGTAGTACTTACAATATGATCGTTTCCCTAATCCTCCCAATAAGTCTGAAAAACACACATAAATGAGAAATTCAAAATGGTGTGTGGGATTTGATTGGTTTCGAATATTTTTTATTATATCAAACCTCCGACAAGACCACCTCCTTGTCCATCTCCTCCTACCCCGAGAACACCATCAACGGTGCCTCCGACACCTCCCAGTGCATCTAAAAAACGCATTTTAGCTAACTTTGCAAACACGTGGTGCGACGAACTAAACTACTGAAGTTCGTACCTCCAAGTAAGCTGATTTCAGCACCAGTAAGCCCTCCCAAAAGACCGTCCACGGTACCTCCAACACCTCCTAAAAGTCCTCCCAAAAGTCCTGAGTACGAAATTGAACAAATCAATTCTTCGTAATTATTCGCTTTTTAACTGGCAAAAAAAGAAAGATAACTTTTTTAGCTCACCCTTATTATTACCACCACCACCTAAACGAATATAAAACACATGAATTAATTGCGAAATATATTATAAATAACAATGCTCGAATTTCAAAATTTACCCAAAAGTCCTCCCAAAAGTCCTGTATTGGATTATGTAAAAAACAATGACTAATTAGACCAACGAAATAACACATTTTATAATCGAAATTTGCAGGTTGATTTACCTCCTTTACCACCACCACCACCACCACCTAAGTTTTTAATCAAATCATAGTCTCATAGTTAATGATTTATTATGGAAAATTATGATTTGTGATAGTTCTATAAACTAGTTTGTACCTAGAAGACCTCCTAGTAATCCACCTCCGCCTTGTTTAGCTGCGGGTGCAGATGCACTTACAGAGACCTGCACACCTTTACCTGCAGGTGCGCCTGGGGCGCCGCCAGCTTGTACTTGTGCTTGTGCTTGTGCGGCTCTGGCAGCAGCAATTTTCGCTTTTAAAGCAGCAATAGCTTCTGCACGTTTTTTCTCTGCTTCTGGATCTAAAGGGGCTTGTCTTTTTCTTTTATCTCCATCCAGTGGTTCCCTGTTCCTGATCAATTTAGAAATAGCTTGTTTGGCCCTCTTGATACCCAAGAGAAGAGATTTTCTCAATTCTGGATCCGCCTTTGAAACCAATGATTTAGCTTCCTCGATCAAACCGGCCAATAAAGGCTCTCCGGGATGTTCTTCTTCCCATTTCTTTTTTATCTCAACCAAACTTTGGATTGCTCCTTTGGGGTCAAATGCTGTAATTTATTTAAAAAAGAGGGAAAATTATTGTTTTGATCAAATTGTGGTTTAAAAATAAAAGCAATTTGTATAGTTAGTCAGTAAAGAAATAAATACGTATTAACCTTGAATGTATGATACGAATTTAGAGTCAGGATCCAATTTGATGAACTTGTCTCTCACAACCTGGAAATCGGCAACAAATTCATTCACTCTTTCTTGATCGAAGTTATTAACAACGTCATCAAAAATTTCCTTCACAAACTCTACAAAAGGTTTGTCAGGGTGTTCTTCTTGGTAATTCTTTTGTATTTCTACGAATTTCCTGATGATATCTTTTGGACTGAAAGCTGAAAAAAAGGAATTCAGATAAAAAAATTTATTACTGACTCAACTTACTCAACTCAACTTGAGAGCTAATTGATAATAAACTAAAATATTTTCCATACAAAAATTCTTACTTTCGAAAAGTTGAGCAACAATTGTAGTAGCCTCTTTACTCAAAGCACGTCCTTTATTTCTCGTCTGCTTTTTCATTGTTTTGATAGCTTTTTTTTTGTATTTATCAATTTTTTTGTTCAGTTTTCTCAAATCACGTTCATTCATATCTCCAAGAACTTGGGAAGCTTTTTCAGCGATGCCTTCAATCAAAGGTTTGTCTGGGATTTCGTATTTCATGTCGTCTCTTATATACAATAATTCTTCCAGTGCCTTCCTTGGGTTCATTGCTATTTCGAACAAAATTATGCATCATCATCAATCGTAAGCTAACCCTGACAGTTTAATGCTTATTTTCATACCTTCTAGCGTGACAGCAAAACTATCAGCGTGTTCAGCATCGGTAGATAAGGCCACATCGATTGCCTCATTTTTCCATAATTCCATAGTATGCACAGCACTTTCTAACGTAGATTCATTGATATTTTCGATTTGTGATGACATCATTTCAATAAGTCCGTCCACTACGTAGCGACCAGGATGATCTTCTTGCCATTTCTCTTTTAAGTCGTACAATTGTTGCAAAGATTTCACTGCCGTATCAGCTAAATGGAAAAATCAGTCAATAAGTTTGCAGTTTTTTTTCAAAACAATATTTAAGGAGTAAAAGAAAGTGTACCGGCTTGGTGAACACATCGTTGAGCTCGCTCAATAGCTGCTTCGTCAAATTCAACTGTAACAATAATTTATGATAATAATTATAGTTTGCATCATCTTCTTTGTGCAGCATTTTTTCTATGGGCGGTTGACTAAGAAATTGAAGTAATTGACTCTTGATTAAATTTTTTATGGCTCGTGAAGTAATGCGTACATTATTGTATGAAGTCAAGAAATCCTTACTACAGATGAAGAATAGAGATGTTTGTTTTCATGGTTTTTCTATGAACGATTGAACAAGATTCTGAAGAATTTTACGCTTAATTGGTAAACTGTTATTTTTTAAGTATGGGGTCAAAAATGATCAAAGACCAATGATGAATAATGAATGAACTTTTGAATACGAATATGAAGGCTTTGTTTGAATACTCAAGTTGAGAAAAACAAGTCTACTTAACTAACTCTACCTCCTATGGATATTGTTTTGTATTTTTTGTCTATTGTGTAAAGAACAGTTGAGGCTTTTCAAAACCTTAAAAAATGTGCCAGCACAAATAATTTCGCTAAACATAAATTCTTGCCGTCAAATATGACTGGTTTAAAAACTATTTGCTACTGTTCATTTTTAAAATATAACCCAGTCTTTGCTAAAAGGTGTCATTAAAATATCGTCACCAATACAAAAACTATAAAAAATGCAAAACAATATCAATCATAATCATTTGAGTAGCACAAAATTTGGTGTTGCAAACACAACGCCAGGGTTATATGTGTAAAAGAATGAACAGCAACAAGATTTTTTTTTGAAACCAGTTTATTTGCAAGCCAAAACTATTACAATTCTGATAAAAGTTATTTCGTAATCAATATCAGCTTATAAAAAAATTTCCCACTTTCTGTCATTTGGTATCACACGGCACAGTATTGCTTCCTAATCAGTCTCCCTATGCAGTTGTGGGTACTAAAACGACATAGGGAAATTAATAATAGATTTTTGGATTTTTACTGTCACTCAAAGAATTTTTTCTTATTACTGCAACGGTATACATCATTCTACTCACTAAATTGACTAAAATATTTAAATTTTTTGCGTAATTAACTAACCTGCATTAACCCAATCAGACGCGGTATCCAATACGGCATGCAAGAAAGTAGGGGTGGAATCTCTCTTTGTTTTAGCAGCCGCAATGACTTCAGTGGCTGCTTGTTTAGCTTGAGTGAAACCTTGTATCAATTTAGCTTTTGTAGCTGGGTCCATGGTAGAAAACATTTGTTGCGCTTGCTGCATCATATTTCCTTCCAATTTTTGACCAGGGTGGTCCTTTTCCCATTGTTTTTTCATCTCCATTGCCTTGGCCATCAAGGTTTTGACGTCCATTGCTACATTTATCAAAATAGTTGGTCAGCTGTATTGGTAATACATTCATGCACCATCGGTTTTCAAGCATAAATGCAATCAACCCTTTCTACAATATAAGCAATATTAGTTTTGATGTGATCTTAAAAACCGAAAAGTCTTAGCAGCCAAATAATGTAGGATCGACTGTATGAATTGAACAATTAAAGGTTGAAAACTAGAAGAAGTATCAGTTAGTAAGTTAGTAACTCGTCTGCATAAAATTGTGTTACTGGAAAACTGACTTACTGGCAACCATTTTTTTCAGTTCTCCTGATGGATCTACTTTGTCAGCAATAGCCTGGAATTTCTCCATTTGACTGGAAATCAAACTGCTAGCAGAGGAAGCCAAACTTCCTATAAAGGGTTGTCCAGGATGATCTTTCTCCCATTTTTCTTTCATGTCGCTCATTTTTTTAATCATGGCTCCGGTATCGATAGCTGTAGAAATAGTATTTTTTTTAATATAATTATGCGCAAAACATATTTAACTTTCAGAGGACTGAGAATTGGGAACACATACAGTTAAGCATGCCACCAAGTTTTCCAGATTTATCCATAGAAATCAATTTCTCTTTCATCTTTTCCATTTGACCAGATGCAGTTTCCATTAAACTGCCCACAAACGGTTGTCCAGGATGATCTGCCTCCCATTTTTTCTTCATCTCGACAAGTTTGCCCATCATGGCTTTGGAATCGACATCTAATGGGGGAAAAATAAACATTCGAGTTTCAAATTTTGCGCTTCTTTTAGAATGGTAAAGTATTTGTCTACTGACTTTTAAGCAAAGGAGCTAATTTTCCGCTGGGATCCATGCTTGCCAATTGATTTTTCATGGCATCTACTGTCCCGGCATATTCTTGAGCTTTCTTTTCATCGAATTCCTCAATCAATTCTTCAGCTTTGTCTTCAAGCCCCTCAGTCATGGTTTTTCCAGGATGTTCCTTTTCCCATTTTTCTTTCAAAGCCATAGCTTTTTGAAGAGCTTCGTCTAAAGTGAAATCCATAAGTTAGTTCATAGAACATGGTATTGATAAAATATTGAATGAAACTTCAACTTACCAGCTTGCTTAACCGTGTCACGAACAATTCGGGCGGCATCTAAGAAAATGGAATTATTAATTTAAATTAATTTATAAAAATCCAATTTTATTGTGAAAAGTAAAAAGTACCTCGTTTTCCCAAATTGTGTAGTAAAGTTGGGAGTAAACCGCCTTTGGGTGCTGTTTCGGCACCAGCAGCAGAGGCTTCTAAATATAATGCAATCCAAAGGTCACTTATTATAATTTTGTACAAAATTTAAAATTCTATAGACGGTTAATTTTAACCTTCTTCTTCTTCCTCTTCTTCTTCTTCTGTTTCCTCCTCTTTTTCTTTCTTTTTAGGGGAGCGTTTGGTACGAGCTGCAAGACAAAAAATAAAAATTAATTTTCCAAAAGACTTTTTTCAAGTTTTAAAATGTTTAATCTCAGCTGAAACTTACGTTTGGATTGTTCTATTTCTACAATATTAGCTTCTAAAATGAAATAATTGCGAACGGGTTAAATCATGTATTTTTTAGCGTTTTTAACATTTTGAATAAATTTATAGCTTTTTTAAATTAATCACCTCTCTTTCCCAAGTTTCTAAGTAAGTTAGGAACCAAGCCGTTTGGTTTTTCTTGTGCAGCAGCCGCTGCAGGTGCTGTACAAATTTAAGACAAAGATTCAATGCAAAGTTTAAATAATAGTTTTTCGTATGTTAAAAATATGTTTACCTTCTTCTTCCTCTTCTTCTTCTTCTTCTGTCTCCTCCTCTTTTTTATTCTTTTTTGGAGACCGTTTGCTATGACCTATGAAATTAAAAGTCTGAAGCTAAACCATTTTTTTAAATATATAAAATTAGCTGAAAAATTACTCACTAGGAGCAGGAGCATCCTCTATAGCATTGGTTGCGTCAGACTCTGACATTTGAAAACAAGGAATGCATATTTTAAAAAGTAAAGCTTGCTAGTTGCGATGCAGAATATATTCGTTTTTTTTTAATTTCTAGCTTTGCAGAAAGAAATTATATACCTCTCTTTCCCAAGTTTCTAAGCAAGTTAGGAACCAAACCTTTTGGTTTATCTTGCGCAGCAGCAGCTGCAGGGGCTGTAAAATTTAAATACAAAAAATCAATGCAAAGTTTTGAAAATTGTGCTCCGTATGATCGGAATGTGTTTACCTTCTTCTTCTTCCTCTTCTTCTTCTTCTGCCTCCTCCTCTTCCTGTTTAGCTTTTTTTGGAGACCGTTTGCTAAGATCTATGAAATCAAAAGTCTGAATCTAAACCATTTTGTTTGAATATATTGTCAAATTGTTTAAAAAATTACTCACTAGGAGTAGGAGCATCTTCCACGGCATTGGTCGCGTCAGACTCTGAAATTTAAAAACAAGGAATTAATATTTTTCAAAGTACAGCTTGCTAGTTGCGGGATAAAATAGATTTGTTTTTTATTTCTAGCTTTGAAGCATGAAATAATATACCTCTCTTTCCCAAGTTTCTGAGCAAGTTAGGAACCAAGCCTTTTGGTTTATCTTGCGCAGCGGCAGCTGCAGGTGCTGTACAAATTAAAGACGAAAAGTGAATGCAATTTTTTTAGAATTGTGTTTCGTATGTTAATAATGTGCTCACCTTCTTCTTCTTCCTCTTCTTCTTCTTCTGTCTCCTCCTCTTCCTTTTTAGGCTTTTTTGGAGATCGTTTGCTCCTCCATCCGGAATTTTCACTGTCAAAAATAGACTCAAAATTGTCTCCTAATTGTTCTACATCAGACAGAGCTGATTCTAAATCAAAGTCTTTCCTTTCCCCATTACTGATGCATACAAGAGCAGAGAGAACAATGAGTGAAATAAAAAGTTTCATGGTTACAGCTAATTTCCCTATGACAGGGAGAAATTTTGGAGTATACTCTAAGGGTATCTAAGGGCTCGCTTTTTAGGGACTCCCTTGATTTTTTTTTAGATTTTTTGCCTGTGCTGCTTAACTATCACCGCAGTGTACAAAACGATTGAACTAGGACATTAAACTATTCCATTGTTTTGAATATATTCAGTTCACGGGAGTCATTGTCATTCATTTCCTGATTACCAATTTAAAAATGCGTGGCCTATTTGGGACAAAGTCACAATATCGATTGTATTAGTTTGTGAATGATATTTTTATCTCGTGAGCTATTCTAACTACAAGTGTTTTCCGAACTAGAGTTTTTTTAGGAGGGATTTTTTTTGTTTTCATGTTTTATATGAGGATTTATATTGATATACAATGGATAATTTTTCAACTGGACGTTTTCCGACTCAGTCGAAATTTTCTAAAAGTCTGTAGTTGCTGCTATAGCTGGATTTTATTCATGTAGTTTTCCGTATGTGAAAAACGTGGTATTTACGTTGTCAATTGTTTAAATATTCCTAGAATTCCGTTTATAAACATTTGAAACAGCTTCTATGAAACATCTATGGACAAGTGAATATTATTTACTCATTTTAAAGCGCTATAGAAACTATGCAGCTTGAGCTTTCATGAGTGATCAATAATGTAACAACATGCTGACAAGATAAAATGCGTGCGAGGAAAATATTTTCTATTAATCCGCTAATGTTTTGTAGAAATACTTGAATTTACCTTGGCTCAAACCAACGAGTAGAGTGCGCCGTAAGCATTTAAGTCTACCGATGCCTCCTGTCAAAGAAGCGCCGTCATGGTTAAAAAGTATGTATTTTATGACTTTTCCATGTTAAGTTAAAAGTGATCAATATAGAATCCAAGATGCGGGGTAGAGAATTCTCTCTGTGCGTATGCACTGCATGCACTGCTGTGTGCAGTAAGGGCAAAACCTAGCTTCTCCATGCGTCCTGGTCCTAGGAATTTTGATTAGCTTGCTTAGTTGCACCCTCGCCACCCTTGTTCCTGCTGGCTGTAAAAATTGATCAAACTGAAATGAATGCATACTGTAAAGTTATTCAAATAATCATTTTCAAAAAACTACTTGCTTAGTTTGTATTCAATGGAGTTTGGATGCAACAAATTACGCAGTAGATCAGGTACAGATAAGTTTAATGTAAAATTGTCAGCGATAGCTTTGATTTATTGAATCCATTGAAGATAAGTTGTGGGTTTATGCTAGATTAACAATGTTTTACAATCAAGTGAAGAAGTTTTCTTTTTCAGCAACAAAATCCTCCGGGAACAAAACCCGTCCTCAGCCCAAATTCAAAGAAGCAAATTTCATTAACCAATCTAAAACGGATGCCAGACGTATTGCCCGGAACCCAGAACGGTTTTTAGAAAATTTCGTCAACGGTAAACAAGAATTGTACGACTCCGGAGATGCTAAGGCGTTGGAATCATTCGTTCAAAACTTTCAAACCAAATCAGATCATGATTTCAGACAGAAGATGGCATTTTTCAACCAAGGGAAGAAAAATTCTCGGGATCGCACTTTCTTAATAAACATGGGTTCATGTACATCCTTAAAATCGGAAAGTTTGACTGAATTTCTGGAAAATGGGGGGGCTAGTGAAACTAGCAGTGAGTGTAGCCAAATCCAAGATTGCGTCGATCCTATAGTAAAAAATCTTCTTAAGGATATAAAAAATGCGGATTTGGAAAATATTCTAACTTGGATTTCCATGTAAGTCGATTTTACATATTTTAAGTATCCATGTAATTTTTTTAATGAGAAAAATCAATTAAATTCATGCACTACCCTTGAATAATTTGTTACAACAGCTAGTTCAAAAATCGTTTTAAACGAGAAACTTGTTTTGCATCGTATTAGGCCCAGGGTCTTCATTTTTCATATGAACTTTGCAATGCAAGATTAGAAAAATTTTAGGAGCAGCATTGCAGCATAACATCTTTGTTAAAACTATTTGACTGGCTATCAATCAGTTTTTATTTCTATCAGCCCTCCAAACGATCTAGTAGAATTTGAACTCCCATTTGGACTGCCCGAAGCCCTAAATCCTGAAATCCACAAAGCATCTCAACGAATTGGTCCATACGCGCCAGACGTCCAAGATTTTGCAGAACGCGCGACAGATGAGTTCCTACTTCTCGATGCAAGCTACCACTCAAAGTGGGAGGAAGTTTCTAAACACCTTATGACCAATCATGAATCCCTTTTAGACTCTTGGACCCCGGAAGACACAGGTCTACTATACTACACAATTTGCACACTCGTAGAACAGTCTGTACCATGTCACGTGACCAAGAAAAATCTACAAACCGAACTCTCACGCCGCCTATTCCCTTTAAAATCTGCCGACGATATATTGCAACAAAAATACCGACTCAAAATGAAAAGAACCATGGAAGAAAAACGGAATAGTATCATCGTGGATTGGACGCGGGACAAAGATGAACTGGCAAAGGAAACTAATGCAGCTTGGGCAGCAATCCTGAAAGAGCGGGAAACAAAAGAGGAAAAACTATTGGAAATGCGGAAACAAAGTTTGGTATGTGACAAGTGGAATAAGTTATTGGAGCGCTCTAGGAAAGAAAGGGAACAAAAAGCGAGAGAATTGGAATTGCGCGCTGCACCGTTTGAAGAGATGAGAAAAAAGCGAGAAAACGATAAACGGATTCGAGAAGAATGCTACCGGCAGAGCCAAAAGGAGATGCTACAAAGGCATAATAGATGGCGAATGCGATTGGAACAAGAAGAGATGGAAAAAATGATGCTTGAGAACCGCTCAAAAGAGGAACGGCAAAAGTTGGTGAATAGATACAATCGGTAAGTAGCGCTGTTTGCATTTTGTTTTATATTGTGGCAATGGTGGGTAAAATTTCTATCTTTCGGGGGATTTTTAGTTCACGGGTTGATATCCGTAAGCTGGAATATGAGGAAAAACAAGAGATGAAGAAAGAACTGGAAAAAATGAGAGATGAAGAAGAACAACAAAGGAAAGCAATGTTGGAACGAATGAAAGAGAAATTAGATATTCAATATGAGCCTGGAAAGTTTTTGGAAGATACAGAGGTTATTTACAAAGTTAGGTAGAAATCATGAAAATGAATATGTAGCGCAAAAATGAATTTGATTTTTTTCAGGCCTCATTGTGCCGTCGTCTGAAAATCCAAGGATTGGACCCCCAGTGTATAGAAGAAGGAGAAAAAGAAGCTATAGTGAAATTCTTCCATGAAATGTATTCATTTTCGTCAGAAACAGTGTGGGCTGACCGAAGAGTTCGTCTGGAATCTAAATTACGGGAAAGTGGATTAATTGACAAAAGTTATGCGAGACAAGTTTTGCTATCTATGCAACCTAAACCGAAACCACACTTAGCATCCCAAATCAAATTCCAAGATGAAGAAACGTGAAAAAAATTGCATCATACATATTTTTTTACGAAGGATTTTATTAATGTAAAATTATAAAAAATGTGTGTAGAGGTTGAATAGAGGAACCATTTTTTGCTACTGGCGTTTCGATTTCTGAGAAACACTTTGTGGACTTGTAGTAGCCTTGTATGTAGCAATAGACACTACAAAGAGTACATAATTCACACTATGTGAAACAAGACAAACTGCACAAATGTATGGGGACAGTAGAAATGCATTTATGAAGCCGTATGTGGATGCGATCCCACCAATGGTGCACAAAAGTAGTTGTGTCAAGGATGTCCAAATTGATGAGCGTGCAATGGCTGAAAAAAATACGAACAAACATAATCGCTTTTCTTTCGTCTGGAAATGTAAATGTGCTTTTTATGATTTGTTTAGTTTACCAGCTAGGAAAATAATTGTGGGATAAAGTAGAATGCCATAAACACCATTCGGTTGTGAAAAAATTGATCCCTTGCCCAGGACTTTTTCTACTACACCGAATCCGGTCCCAAAACTAAATAAAAACACATGGCATAGTCCATTTTAGCTAGTTGAGTATTCAAAATAAAAATTTTTAAGCAGACTGACTATAAAAGTAAACTTACTCTGAAGTAAAAACTTGTGAGCAAGTGAATTTCTTGGAAATATCACAAACTGCTTTGTACGATGGGTCCGCATTCTTTTTGCTTGCTACGTATACAGTGTAAATTGATAAACACAGGTTCACAATACAAAGCACTGTTGTAATCTTAGCGTATGCATTCATTTTACGAACTAATGTGGGTGATTTAAATCATAAATCGCACGAATAATTCACTTGATCACTTGAATTGTATAGCACTAATTACTTCAATACCAATCATAATTTTTATTTGCGATGGTTACATTCAGAATAAATTATTTCAAGCGCATTACTACTACTTGTAACTTGTACCTATCAAAGCTATAGCGACTAGTGGTTGTGGTTATGGTATAGAGCACTCACACTAAAAATTGCTTTAAAAGTGAAAGGAATCTTTTGGTTAGTTAATGTCATTATGCACCGTATACGATAAGAAACTCTATATCTGTCTAAATGGTTCACTAACGTACTAACTAACTATTCTATATGTACTATTGAAGCCAGTTACAGAAAAATTAGCTGATAAACTAACTGACCTCATATGACATTCATTTCTAATGTAGATGCAAAAATCCTTTGATTTTCGTTTTTCGTCCATCCATACACATACACCATAATAATAAAAAAAATCGATTCAGTTTCAGTGCTAATCTTTAATACTCGCTAATTCCATTTAGTTTGAAATGCAACACTCTTTTCAGCATAAACACTGCTTATAGTTAGTTATTTAGTGACACACCAAAGCAGAAACTAATACATTCGGAATACATCTACCGCAATTGCCCATATACTCCTTTGTCAAATGAATGCATCGGCCTCCATGAATATGGTTTGAGTTCCCGCACCCACAATTGCATCCAGAGCCCCCTATGTTTGGCAATACTGAAGCTAACATGGACATAACTGTGTTTTCATCAGGATTTTTTACTACATATTCCTCTCTCTGAACAGTTGATTCTCTCGTGTAATTCCTTATCGGCTTTCGATTTGGCTGGATTGTAGTAGTCTTTTTTGACATAATTCGTTTGCCGTCCGATACTGGGATTTTTGTTATCTGAGTGATTTGTCTAGAACCTTAGTATAATACATTCAGTTTCTTAATCAGAAATTCGTACGGAAAGTCGTTCATATTGGTAATTTCAGACTTACTAGAACACCCATTTTGCTGTTTAGAGAAGGCGGCATATTTGGTGAAATTCAAACACCGTTTCCCATCCGCCCTTATAGGGGAGAGTTGAACATTGAACGTGGAAAAAGATGAGTTGCTCATAATGAGTTGAACTTTTTCAACAGCGCTGCTGTCGTTATCAAAAACTACATATTTAATGGACAGGAATGAAGATCTTCGAAGTTCTTCATGTAACAATTTTCTTTCTTCGGTTGACAAGCTGATAAAATCTTCCATACTGACTCCGGCATTCAATTTCCCCGTTCGGACCCGGTTTGAGAGCAGCTGTCGGTGTATATTGTTTACCGCTTTGTATGCATCTAAAGTAAATGCATGGTTTAGTAGTCGGTTTTGAAATTTTGTTTGTTTGTGTTACTTACTTGAACTACAAGAATCCGACCCGGGCAATTGACTGATGACACCATTTTCGTTACTACCATCGGTACTTCTTACAATCCCAGTCAACTGGATACTATTGGAAAAATATCGAGTCTGAACTCCAGAAATGGAACTAAGTTTCAACAGCCCTTTGTGGTATTTACTATCGATCCCAATTTTGGTCCAAGATTCGAATTCTTTGCCCAAATAGAATGAGTCTGTGAGTGCAGCACAAGCTTTTTCTCGTGTGTAGTTTGCCCCGGGACAAGAATATGATGAAGAACTTGAAGTGGGAAATAGAAGGAAGACGAGGACCACTATGACAAATATTGTGCCAATCACTCCGATGAAATATGCACTATTTTCTTTCATAGTCATCAGTGTTGTTATTTGGTTTCGGTTTGGTCTTTTAGACCGGGCGAAATGGCTTTTGCTTTTGAGAATTTTTTGTGAGGGAATGGTCGAAGGCCCTGGTAGCTGGTCGTATAGGGTAGCTTGAGAATCCTCCATGGTTTGTAGTTTGGAAAGATAGAACCGGATAAAGCTCTCAATCAACGATCGAGTGGACTTGAAAATTCCGATGAAAGAGTATGGCGACATAGTGTTGCATTGTTTTTCTTGTGTTAGTGGTGTGTTGTCATTGGAATCAAAATACGGTCTCGACATCCAATCAGAGGCCGATCATAATTGAAATATGAACATTTGTATAATATAATGCATACAGTAACAGAATACAATCAGGTTTGGTAGTCTAATTGATCATGTTGGAAATAAAATGACAAAAAATCATGAATAGTTTATTCTCTGAATCAGTTAGTAAGATTGAAATGCGTTTAAAAAATTCTAAATCCAAAATAATTATTTATCTATTTCGTCAGTTCAATTTCGACAAAACTGGAACTGTCATTGGACTCAGTTTGGCTGTCTTGTTCAGTTTCATCGCCATCGTCTTCGGATGATTCATTTTCCTCAGGCTTTTCATTTTGCACCGACACTGATGCTCCCAATTTGTCATAAGCTTCTAAAGCTCTTTGTGTATTCAAAAGTTCGTCTTTTGGAATTGTAATTCCTGTATTTTGCAAATATTTCGCCACTCCTGCACGGTACAAATCAGGCCGGGTGTCTATCAATACGTCAAGCCATTGAGTGATCCAACCTTTTTGGATTTCTGTGCATTTCAAGCATTCGCCTAAAAGAGCGGCTTTTACTCGAGCTGGAATGAAGAAATGTCACTTTTTTGTTACAAAAGACATTTAGGAAGGCAACGATGTTTTTGTGAGTTAGTTAGTTTGTAGCTACACTTAAAATAAGAATGCTTCTTACGTTTCATCCAGCGGCCGACAATATCACAAGGTCCATCAAAGAGTAAACATTTGATTTGCAAGTTGAGTAATCTGGGATTAAAAATATATTTGGAAATGTCAACCACATCCAATTCGGGTTGTAACCGAAGTCGGTATTCTTTTTGCTTGTAACTCAAGTTGTGAGTATATTGAGGTTTTGCGACTGAAATTGTCAAGATTGTGATCACCCACAAAAGTGAAATTAGTAATTTTGAGAGCATTTTGATAAATAGGTAAACAATTCGGTTTTTGGAATGGCCTATAATCAGCACTTTAGTTAAAATGCTGAGCAAACCAGTCTAACTCACTACAAGATTGTGGAAACGTTTAAATACTAAACGCGGAGTAAATATAAAAGGTTGTATTAGCCAATCTCAATTAAGATTCTAAAAGCATCTCACGTCTTTGGACAGAACTGTAGCATGCATAGTTAAATTATACTATGTGTTATAACTTCAATCATAATATCATTACCATTTTATTTTGGAAGTGTTTAGCAAGGATGATTAAACTTAAATCATATTTATATCTAAATGCTACTACTATCGATGAATTTAAAAGAGTTGCATGAAATTATTATGAAAGTGAATTTCAATTGCTGTACTAATTCAAGTAAGTAGGAATAGGAATAATTAGCATTCGAAATGAGTTGCTTCCAAAAATTGAATTTCAGCACATGTCATGCTCAATTTGCCAACTAAACACAGTCATATATTTATCAAGGACTAAACTATTTAACCAACTAACAGTGTACGTAGTACACACTTTTGGCTGTTCCATAATTTTTTCATAATACGGTAATTTCGAAGCGATACTACCCTCCACATCTAACTGTTATCTTCTTCTCTCATTTTTTCGGCTAACTTTAACAACATCGTTGTCCAACTGCCAACAAACATTACAGGCAATAATAAATCATCATAAAACCGTTCTAAACTTAAGCAGTCAGTTATAGTAGCCTCTTCTTTAAAATATTCCCCATTGCGTAACTTGCTTACCATATTCTTCTCACTGTGTTTGATGAATTATTCGCATCTTGTCCGTATAATAAAAGCTGTATATGACTGCACCATAGTATTCTCATTGTGTACCTTTAAAAAGTGCTTAATCAGTATTGTATGCATGTACTGTAAATGTGGTAGCCGGTATGTTCAAACCATTTTACAAACTTACCAAAATGATCAATGAAAATCATTAAATATTGTGGTATAAATATAAACTTTATGAAAGATTAATCGATTGGGAATATAGGTAAAATTGTGTTTTTAAAATCCGTTTTTTAATTGGACACTTAAATTATTACATTGCGGCACTAGATAGACCAAACTCTATCTGCATGTGGGGGGATTGATTGACAGCTGGGAAAACAAACAAACCAACAAGCGGCTACTACTGTTAAGATTGTTAGGCAGCCATTCATTACCATGATTAAAAGATTAGGGCTGCCGGCAGGTAACTAACTATTCTTTGTTTATAACAAAGGGCACCGAATGCGTGGAATAAATTTACTGATGAGATCTAACTAACTAACAGTATTTGAGTCCGAATCTGTACATGATTGATCACTTGTCTTCCGGCTTGTAAATGTTTGCACCATACATGTACTATTATATAAAGTGGAAGCAAATGGCAACATTTTTGACAGTACAATTTGTGCATTAGTTTAGTTAGTTAGTGCAAACATATGAAATAAAAAATATGCGCTGGACTTGGACGATTTTCGTCGCCTGTGGAATCCTTGTTATTCTGACACAGGTAATATGAAAAACATACAAACTTTGGGAATATTCAATTTTGCGGATTGCAATGCAAGGAGGCAATGATAATCGTTTGTTTACTACATCAGAATGCAAATGGAGGGATTGCAGGCTCCACATTAGTTACAAACCACAAAGATTACACCAAACTACATGTTCCAGCCCGTGATACAACTGGGCGGCAAATTTCATGTTGGACCGAGAAGAAATGTTGCCAGGATTGTACAGCATTAGGATTTTACCGTTGGACTTTAGTTTCCTGTAAAAAGTGCCAGTGCGATAGTTAGCTAGTTAGTTAGAAAATTAAGTTTTTTTATGAATACGGACTTTGAATAAAGTTTTGGTAGTATTGATTAAACAGCTCTGTCTGTATTTTGGGTTCCACTAAATTCACGAAATCATTTTGCATTATTCAAGAACATTTTTGTCACATTTTATGCATGTATTTATGATGGTTTTCAAAATTCAAATCAATTACACATTCATAAAGGATTTTTATGCAGTAATGAGAGAATCAATAACTTTTCACAATATATAGTATCTCTTGTTTAAGCATTCATTTTTGATGAGTTTCGCACCTGCTAGTTCTTCCATGCATAAATATAATGCAACAAAATATCAGCAGAGGATTATTTATTTGCGAAATGAATACCTTTTTCGTCTTCGTATGATAAAATGCAGTGCAGTAAAAGTAAAATGGAACAATTTGATATGCATACATCACGTTTGGCATTCTTCTCATATTGAATTCACCTGTAATTTATTCATCTGCCCCTCTGTCATATGAAGGCATTGTGAACCTGAGAGATATATTCTGTGTGCACTTATTTATGACACCTAAGAATAGTAATAATCGAAATATCGAATGAGTATGTAATGATCCGAAAATGACGGAAAACATAAAACGCACGAAAATTGAGACTGCATTGTAGAATCTTCTTTTGTAAGCTGGTTAGATAGGCTGACAATCATTTTTCTTCCATTTTTCAGTGATTGGTTGACAATACCAAAATTTTCTTCGTCAGTTTCCAGAATATAATAATTGATATTGAACTATAAAACAAATCAAGACGAAAAAATGATAGAACTCAAGAACGGCTCTTTATTTCGTGTAGTCACAATTGAGGTAAATAATTAAATTTTTATATCAACTAAACAATTCTACGCTAATGTGCATAACTAATTTCTTTGAATATGCAGCGAGCCCCGTTTTCCAAAATATCCGATGATGGGAAACTTTTTACCGGAGTTGTTTTCGAATTGCTCAATACTTTACAATGCAAGTATGGTTTAAAGTGAGTTTTGTTACCGGATTGATTGGGCATTTAAATTCTGTATGTTAGCTAGTTAGTTAAGCTACTATATTGCGTTGTGGTCTAATTTGCAGAGTATTTAAACTGTCAAAATGCATATTTAGATGGGTTCTTTGGGTCCTTTTTCGTCCTATGTATATTTTATGAAAACTTGACTATTTACTTTGCAGCATGGAAATATTTCCCGTTCCAGACGGCAATTGGGGTTCCATCACCGCCAATGGATCTTGGAATGGCATGGTTGGAACAGTGATGAGAGGGGTTGGTCTCAAATCACTGTTTTTTTGTCAAAATTAATTGGCACTCGACAATAACCAAATGAATGAGAGTTATTTTACCTCAAATTATAGAATGTTGATAAAAATGAATGCATTTATCCTTAATTGCGATATCCTTATTCGTTGATTGAGATATGGAAGCCTCCTGAAAATTGAGTACGTTTGTAATCAGGATAGAAACTGTTGTACTTATTAACTGTATATCTGCTCAATATCAAACAATCAGCTTTTTTTTTCTAAACAGGGTCAAAGTTTTACAATTTTTCACCAAGCTGAGAAACTTGCTGTTCGCACCCATCATCAGCATTAACTTTTCTGCTCCGGAATTTTTTCTCATTTCCACTAATTCACGCTAAAAATCCTTCCGTATTATTTACAGGAAGCAGATATAGGGGGAGCCAGTTTTTCAGTGACAATGGCCAGATCTGAAGTAGTTGATTTCACAATGGCATTTCATCAAGAACCCGCTTCCACATTAATTCCACCCCCAACTTCTGGGGAAAAACTTACTGTACTTGTTCGTCCTTTGAGCCCACAAGTAAAAAACAAAAACAGAAAAGTCAAATTTTCACGTTAAACAACTGTTTCTAATCTCGATTCTTCTGTATACATAAAGGTTTGGATGCTACTTTTTGCGTCAATGTTGGCACTAGTGCCAACATTATATTTCCTCCATGTATTAACATTGCGCATCAAAAATGTACACGCCGATATCAAACTCATTCCCGAAGACAAAAGTTGGCTTGAAATTTTAATTGGGATCATCTATTTTATGATTGGGTCTTTGGTCCAAGAAAGTACAAGTTTAAAAAATAATTTTAATGCATCGATACATTATGAAAAATTTAACAAAATTTTTATTTCAGGTGTGATTTCGCCCACACACAAAACCACCCGTTTTCTCATCATACTTTGGTGGGCAATGTCCATGATTGTAGCAAATATTTACGTAGGATTTTTAGTCTCCTATTTGGCCGTGCCTACTTTATCAAACAGTATTGAGAATCTCAGGGATCTTTCCAGCAAAAGCCATTCAATTAAATGCACTTTTCGCAAAAGTTCTGCTTTGCATGATTTGTTCATGGTAAGTTAGTTAGTGAGTAAATTCTAAAATGGAAACACCATGAAAAGCTGCATTTTGTAACAAACATTTTGATTCCATTGGCAGGGCTCAAGTGCATCAGGAATATACAAAGAAATCGGTTCACTTGTATCCGAAGATGACATGGTAGTATCAGATAACATGGGAGTAGAAAAAGTGCTTTTGGGCAATTGGGCATTCATAAAGGTTTTACTCACAGTAGGCAAACAAATACTGTCTAATCTATGCATAGCAAAAAACGTGTTTTTTATAATGCAGGAGAAGTCATTTCTGGATTTTGCACTTTCACGGGATTTCCAAAACGTTAAACATTGTCGAATGACCCTGGCTAAAGAAACTTTCTTTACTGTGGGATTTGCTTTTGCAGTCAATAAAAAGCAACGGGATCTTTTATCAATTTTGGACAAAGAGTAAGCCAGTCAGTTAGTTATAGTATAACTAACCTAATTTTACATAAAAAACAGTGTTTTGGGGTAAATTAATGTTTTTTTTCTCAGAATCGTACGATGGACAGCCACAGGTCTAATTGACAAATGGAAAACAATGCACTGGCCAAGAGATAAAGATTCTCGATGTGAAGATGCAGCTGCCTATATAATTGCCACTCAACCGAAAACAAAGAAATTAGTTGTGAGCGATTACCAGGGAGCATTTTTGCTGCTAAGTATTGGGCTATCACTTGCACTGTTTACATTTCTGTATGAATTGTGTACACACGCTAGCTTTACGAGTAAAATTGTATCTATTGTCCATGTATTCAGTGAAACCGGTATGAAAATTTGGAAAAACTAATGTACAATTTACTTACTTTAATTAGTTACTCTAGATTATTAACTAACTATAGATTGCAAAATAAAATTTTGCTTCAATTTAACGGTGCGTCTTATTTCAATTTGAATGCTAATTATGGCTGCCATTCTGAAACGATTTTATTCCTATAGTGTGCAGCGTTTTCTCATGTCTTTGTCATTTCGGTCGTTTTTTTTGGACTCGGCTCAAGTTTTTTTTATCTAACCAAGTTGAAATAGTGTAAACAGAGATTATATTGTCAAATTCATCGGGATATCAGGCTAGGGGCTTGCTCAGTTTGTTTTTAGAGTTTTTTTTCGTTTTGTAGCTTACTTTTACTAACTAAATGGGACTTCTGCTAATTTGTGCTTCGTTTAGTTTGTTTAAGTTAGTTTAGTTATAGCTTTTTGTACAAAAGATCAAGCGTGTATGTTATACTATGGGCTTTTGTCTTGTACTTTGTATTTTGTTTATCGCTATCAGATCAGCCGCTTGCATTCCTGCATGTATTTTAGCTATGACATTCAATGGGATTTTTTTCTGTTGATGAAAATCCGTAATAATCTTGACTCCGTCACCAGAAATTTAAAGGGCAAAAGCCAAATAAATATGCATAGGATGCCAAAAGATATAGTTTGCTCAATAAAAATAGCTTGTGCAAGAATTCTACGAAATCCAGCAGTTTCAAAGGCAGGCGAAATAGAGTGCAAGGTTAAATTTCTATGGACTGTGTATTTTTCGAGTGGCAATATAATTTGCCAACTAACTGACATCTGTCCAACTGATTTCTCTCGCTGCCTATATGCACTGCACATAGTGAGCAGTTTTTTCGGTAAGTAAATCAATATAGAGCTAGTTAAGTTAGTTAGTAAACGAGCTTAATTGAAGTCATTCCTAACTAACTAACTGGATAGAATAATGTTTATTCAGTTTTCTCAGTGCATTAGATAAGATTTTATTACCACATTCTGTATCTGTATTCTTGACTGTTTTTACCAGTTCATGTTTAGAAATAGACTGTACAAGACGCTTTTGTTTGCTGCTGAGATTTTTGAAATGAAGACATTCATTTTTCTACTGTTTTTAGGCTTCAGCCTAGTTGCGTAAGCAGAATTTTGTATGCATTAAAAAAATGACATGATTTTTTCGGGATTTTTATGAATAATATTGTAATATAGTGTCAGCAATGGGCAGCAAACGGAAGAAGATATTTTGAAATCTATTATTAACCGGAATTACGACAAGCGTGTCCGTCCTAAAGGCGCAGGTGGATCAGGTTTGCATTTTTTGCTAAAAAATGAGATATTTGACCTGTAAAAAATGCACTGGCTCAATTTCTATTGCGTTTAATTCTAAGGTCCAGTCAATGTCACCGTCAATATGTATATGAGATCTATAGAACGCGTGGATGATGTGAAAATGGTATTTTTCATATTAAAAACATGGAAATATAAAAAAAAATTAAGCAAAAAATTCTAAAAATGTGTTTGTTCAGGAGTATACAACGCAGTTGACTTTCAGACAAGCATGGACTGATTCAAGGCTTCAGTATGCTGCTTCAAACAGTAAGTAAGCTATGTATAGGATATAGAATAAGTATTATAGTTTTGCATGCATCCTATATTCCTGGATTAATGTTGTATGTTTTTTGCGATTCATTAGGTATGCCGTACCTTTCATTGACAGACACAAATGAAATTTGGAAACCCGACCTCTTTTTTGCCAATGAGAAAACATCCCACCGTCATGAATTGATGAGTCCAAATTCGTATGTACGCATTTCTCCTGACGGTTCTGTTTTATATAGCACAAGGTAAGGCCCGTTTCTCATGGGCATACATGTTTCAATTTTTCAAAAATTAATATGTTTTTGTTTTAAATTGAGGATCACGGTGACATTAAGTTGTCCAATGGATCTTCGCTTGATGCCTATGGATACCCAGACATGTTCCATGCGTATTGCAAGCTGTAAGAATGTGATTTGTTTTTAAATTCTTCATTTTTTGAGTTTTCAAATTTTTTAAATAAAATATTTTCTTTTTACTTTTTATAGATGCATATAATACTGACAACCTAAAATTTCAGTGGAAAAAAGCCGACCCTGTTCAAGTGAGCATGTCGTTGCATATCGCCAAATGGTCACTGGACGAATTTACAACTGATTATTGCGATTCAGTAACTCAGACTGGTAACAAAGTTTTCTTTGATATGCTTTTTATAAAACTTTTTGCACAGTTATATTCAGCAAAAGTGAAGCCACTCAAAAACATTTTTAGGCATTATTTACGCTTAAAACAATTTTTCTCATGCAAAAATTAAATTTTTAGTGAAATACTTCACATCAAACAAAAATTTTCGAAACAAAAACTAAAGTTAACCGGTAAAATTTTTACACAGGAACCTACAGCTGTCTAAAACTGAACTTAAAATTCACACGAGAATTCAACATGTACATGATACATGTGTACATACCATTGGCAATGCTAGTGATCCTATCTTGGACATCATTTTGGGTAGACCATAACTCTGTCACAGGTCGACTTTTGATCGGACTTTCAACCTTATTAGTAGCGTGTATCCAGATTTCAAAATTTAATGAGTCTGTACCTCCAGTTTCTTATACCAAAGCTATAGATGTGTACACTGGAATCTGCTTAACATTCATATTTCTTTCCATTTTGGAGTTTTGCACCGTAAATTACCTCTCCCGCTATTACAGTGACAATAAATCCATCGTTCCTCAACAGCAGAACTTGAGGGGTTGGCAGAGGATTAAGCAAGCTCCGTTTTATGAAAATTTTGATATTTTGTCCCGGATAATTTTTCCTGTCGGGTTCCTTTTGTTTGTTATTGTGTATTTTGCTATTTACTGAGTATAATGAAAGTGTGCTCTATTTTATCAGCCATCGCTTTTTTGATTAAATCAAGGAACCTAAATGTATCGATAGATTATTTTGGTAAATGACTATTGAAAATACTTTTGCCTGTGTTTTTGATTGAATGCATTCATGAACCAATGTTTACTGTGAAATAAAAGAGACTTTGAGAGCGATTCAGTATTTATGTTTTACTTCCAATTGAAATGACGATTCATAGTCAATGGTCGATAATGCTTATTTGCGATTGTCTCATTAAAATCGGAAACATCATATTCTAAAACATCATTCTTGTCTGAAGCGTCTGAAGAGGAGTAAAACCTTACAGCTTAACCTTACGTATCAGTTCTAGTCAAAATATTAAAACCTTTTAATTTTTCGCTTTAAGAATGTAATAAAATGTGAATCAGTTGTGATTGTTTTAAAAAAACACTACTTTTTATGGTTTTCCAAAAATTACGCATTCCGATTATTAAGCTTCCCGAAATTGATGCGTTCCGAATCTGTAATTCTAAAAACTATGTTTCCGAATTTAATGCGAATACCGTTATTTGCAGCTCTAATTTCCATTTCAGTGCATTAAAAAACACAATTTTATCGTATTTATGCTACGCATTATATGGTGGTTCGAACTTCCAAATATCCTAAGTGTGTTAAATCATCAAAAGACCAATGGAATTGTCCAACACCATCATGAGAAACAAAAAAGCCGTACTGAGCTTGATATAAAAGTAGCAATGGCAACTAACTCGAAGAGGTCTAAAAGCTAGAATTTGTGCTTTCTGTTCAGTAGTGATGGGAATCTTTGTCATGGATCTTTTTAAAATTTGAGACTGCTCATTAGTCATGGCAGCCACAGTATACATGACGAGGACAAAAATGCTGAGAACGACAAAAAGACCCGGCCACTCGATGTACAAATGGAGCACTAGGTCATCATAATGTCGAATGGATACGAACAGAGCCAAAATCATGTAGACTGCTACTAAAACCATATGACCGGGCATAACATAGATGCTCATAACTTGATTCAGCAATGTGGAGCTCAGTTGCAAGATTCGAGACACTTGTAGTCGTCTTGAAACTGACCACCAGCATTTCAAGACGTTATTTTCCTCCTGCTCCTTTTTCTCGGAATACCTATGATGAAGAACAATCCAAGAGAAAAGAAAAGTGTAAGATGTAGATGTAAAAATCAAATATTTGAAAATTTCATTGCATATGATCATAAAATTAGGATTTACTATTCTTTACTTACTGCATTTTCTTTAGCCAGTAGGATGTGCTGAACAAATTGAGAAAAACGACGGACATATAGAACAAAGCACACATCCACATATGGAGCATGATAAACAGCTCGATAAGGAAAAATATAATGATAAATAGCCAAACTGGTGAGTTTGGAAACCATTGCTGACGAAGAGGCTCCATAAAATATCGACTGGAGTATGGATTGTCGAAAAACATTAGAGCCAAGACAGTTGCCAAACCGATTCCATTTGGGATGAAAAATCGCATAATCAATGCGATGGGATCCCGCTCTTTGATTTGGGAAAATAAATTTTGCATTTCTGCAAAAAGTTAATTTTTTAGCGCTCATGTGTGAACAAATTTTTTTAACTTAATCGGGATTAAATATATAATTTTTTAAAACTCGAAAAACAAAATATACATAACATGTTAATCGGGATTAAATATATAATTTTTTAAAACTCGAAAAACAAAATATACATAACATGTTAATCGGGATTAAATATATAATTTTTTAAAACTCGAAAAACAAAATATACATAACATGTTAATCGGTATTTCCTAAAACTTTAACAACATTTTTATTTGCAAAATATCAAAAGTATTTGCTTTTTTTCAATTGGTATAATTTGATAATGATACGTTTGGAGATTTTAAAGGACGAGCTGTCAGACAGACGGACGGGTACACAGGTATGAATCGTTCAAGAACCAAGCTACACCCTATTTAAGTCTTACTTGTCAATTTTTCATCAATTTGGAACGTACTGTTGGCTAAAACCATAAAATCTTTTGCAAACAGAATAGTGTTGAAATCCAAAAGAGACGAAATGCCAACAGTACTGAACCAGAAGATATGAAATATTTTGTCAGCCGGTGGTAAAGGTTCCGTGTCAAATATCGTATGATAAACAAATTTCAAAGTGACTGCAATATTGTAAATCCAGCTGCAAATGGAGGCACCAATCCAATATGCGATTTCAACTTTTCGTGTGGTCATCACAAGTCGATTTCGCTTTTCATCCCAAACAAATGGAATGCAACCAAAAAGGCGGCTAAAATTTGTTTGCATTCTCATCACTTGCTTGCTCTTTGAAGAAATCATTTTGCACACAGTCTGAGGCTGACTGAGTATTATAATAGGCGAACGAGGCAAGATCAAAACGGAACTTTTCACTGCTTTGTTAGAATACCATGACACACAAGTATATTGTGTGCGTGTGTAGTAATTGAAGTAGTCAGGTGCATCAACGCTTTATTTGTAAGTGAGCAATTGAATATAATCTCTTCTAACTTGATTGCAGCCAGATTTTATTGATTTTTTCGTGGGTTGCATGCAAATGAGATATTTTTCGATCAATTTTCAACCTGGGGCTCATGAAAAGTGAGACACAAAGGCAATTAGTTGTCGTATAGTTTTATCGTTTTGCTATACTATGTACCATAGAAGGATATTCTATTGAAATAATCTATTAATAGGGTTTGGATTGTAACAAAACATCCTTAATTTCCTCTGTTTGTCAATCATGTATTGCGATTCGAAGTTTTATGCATCAAATTAGTGTTTATTTACCAAACTCCAAGTGCGGTATCCAATTTTTAAGTACACCAATAAATGATAATGTCATTAACTTTTCAAACGGCGCGTACATTGTACATCGCTGAGTTCTTTTAACCAATGCTACCGACCGTATTCAATTTGGAAGCAGCAATTAAACGAAAATCCTGCGTTTCAGTTTTGGCCATAGTTAGATATAATTTCGAATCATTATTATCATTATCCTTACAAGCTCTCAAATTAGTAGGGATATTTCATATAAACATTTGGCCCAGTATTAATTGATCAAGACAAATATAAATTAATCGTAGTTAAGATATATGAAGGGATTCTTCGGTGATGTTCATTTATTCTAATTGTATATGAACCTTTGAACCATTTCCATGTAATACGGAAGATCAATATTTTATTGACAGTGAAACTTTAGTCTTTGATATTTCCAAGGTTTAAACGGGCATTCTTTATTCATTCGATAACAGAACTTAATTGGAGCGGATGTATTTCTAAACGCATTAAAATTGACCACTCATACTGTTTGATTGTAGCATCAAATTCGAAAACATCATATTTCGAAAACCTTGAGCTCGGTTTACTAAATGTAACTAAAATTTACAAAACCAAGTTTATGTCAGGTATGATCACCGTCTATACGTTGTAGTTAACAGTTATGATGACAAATCACTGGACGATTATTCAGAAGTTGTAGCACATAATTTGACACAAAAATTAGCACTCAAGCACTCTGTGAACCTTAAGAAAAGGAAAGGGTTTGATGTGGAGTAAAACCTTACCGTATAATTAGTTCTTGAATTGTCAAATTAATAAAATCTATCTATTTTTTTCGCTTCAAGAATGTAAATTTAAATGTGAATCAGTTAAGGTTTTCTGAAAATGATACATTCCGATTTTTAAACATTCCAAACTTGATGCGTTCCGAATCTGTAATTCCGAAAATGATGCTTCCAAATTTATTGCGAATACTCTACTGCTCGCTCGGTAAATTTTTAAAACACTGTAGATATGCCAGATTGGCCAACCAAAACTACTTTCTCAGATCTTACTGAGGGTATGATTTTGCATTTAGCAAAAAGCGTTTTTGTAGTTTTTTTTTACACTAATGCACTTGAATTTAGTAGCTCATTTATGTTTTCTTAAGGCGTTTATGGCTAATTATCCTACTATGAATCCAGAATAATTAGGCCAAATTTGCCAAATAACAACCGGAGCTTTATTGTGAATGTCTCTATATCTAACAGGGAATAATATAATGTACAGCAAGGTCCCTATAGTTACCAACCAAACAACTTTTTATAAGGTCTGGCAGTATCCCATGTTTAGAAAATTTTTGAACAAGAAAATCAAAAAAGGGGCTATTTGATTCTAGCTATTTTGCATTAATTGAAGTCTTCAAATTAGATCCAATCAATATAAAATATTTCAATAA
>Ga0210040_10001745_pt1 | contig 32127 bp, 10 predicted proteins | sample CryGeyCG12114_NA_FD_185462 | JGI IMG/M metagenome (GOLD analysis project Ga0210040, IMG submission 185462) | Groundwater microbial communities from aquifer - Crystal Geyser CG19_WC_8/21/14_NA (SPAdes) (version 2) | ecosystem: Environmental > Aquatic > Deep subsurface > Groundwater | place: USA...
CCGACCAGCCAGACTGCATAACTGCTTTCGATCAGGAGACCTCGGCCAGCGTACACTGTGATCTGGCGGAGCTGTGGGTCTTCAGCATCGTGGTCGGCAACCCATAGCCATGTGTTCTCCATATATAGGTTTCGTGCGGTTTTCGTAACGATGACGCTGGCCGCAGCTGCGATACAATGTTGGTCAATCTCATTGGGCGGAATCGAGATGTTGCGAGTCTCTGAGGCTGGGCAGTCAGCGATGCTGAGATCGGACCCTGCGAAACCGCCAATACGAGTATGCACTTCCCACATGCCAGACGGGCCTTGTACTTCTGGTTGACCTGGACCGTACTGGCCCTGACCTACCCACCCTCGAGGAGCGGACGAGTGTCGGGGCTGACCATCTGAGACCTGGGAGACTGAAGCAGCGGGCCTAGCGGTTGCAGCTGGAGCCTGCACCTGACCATCAGAAATCTGAGAGACCGGCACAACAGTCTCAATTGGTGCCTGCGGCTGACCATCGGGGATCTGAGAAACTGGTACAGGAGTTAGGCTAGCAGCAGGTGCAGATCTATGAGGAACTGGGGGATTTGGTCGCTGCGGTGCGTTGGCAGAAGCAAGATTCCACTGGACTAGGACCGCACCAGGGGCGGGACCCTTCGTGCTCAAGATGCAGTCGGACCACTCGACCTGCCCAACTTCACCAGGCTTGCCAACTTGGACGACCGGAAGAGGGTTGTTGATGTCGGACCAGAACGCACCTGTGGCGAGAATGACTGGGAAGACCTCGCCAACAATCTTCGACCCCGCAGGCACATACAAAGTCGACGTGACGATATAATCGCCTCCGTCGATAAATAGGATCTTGCCTTGTGATGCAGCAGTACTGATTGCGGTTTGAAGTGCAGCTGTATCATCAGTGACGCCATCACCCTTTGCGCCGACGGATCTGGCACTGAGGATGTGGGAGACCGGCCAATCTCCATATTGTGGCTTCGGACGAGTGTAGTATTCGCCGTTGCTTGTCAAGGCCGGCGATCGCAGGTTCGGTATTATGTAACCGTGGAGCTCAGTAAAATTCGTTGAAGATGGCGAGTACGCGTGCCCCTGCGCCCAAGCAGGAACAGTGAAACTGCTGGTGGTACCAGGCACATCAGTCCCATTAGGACCTTGGACTGCCACACCAACATTATTGAAATCCACATTTTCCAGAATCAAGGCCCCCGCGGCAGGAGGGTACGCATTCGCTGTGTGAGCGTGGAGAATCCCAATATCGACGTCGTTAAATTCCGAGTCGAACATGACGACGGAGCCGACTGCTTGGTCGGAGACACCCCCGCTTGACATGTTCAGACCGCACGAAACGTTGTTAAACGACATTTGCTGGTACGTCCATCCCCAGTCCCATAATTGGTTAATAGCCGTTACGCAGTTGTAGAAGGTGAAGTTGCGTGATGTAAATTGCTGGTTACCGACATTTGCGCCATAGAGACCGCCAATGAAGACGAGATCAGACAAGAAGCCACCGGAGCCTTCCTCAATGAACAGGCCCCAGTGTTGCGTGCCTGGCTGTTCGTTCATCTGAAACACAACGTTGCTGATACTTGTGGCCTGACCTGTCGGCCAGTGAACGCCAGCGATTTGAGTCGTGGCGTTGACGGAGGTTGTGTCGATGATGAAATTTCGAATTTGCCTCCAGAAGACGTTGGTAGCGCCATAGGACAGACCGTTGGCACCGTACGGGTCACCGTCAATGACGAAGGAACCAGTATAATTCTGTGCGACTTTGATGGTAGGCAAACAACTGGGATTGCCGATGAGTGTGGTGTAGTAATAGTCGATGATGGAGGCTGAAACGAGGTATGTACCTGCAGGGAAGTACACGACGGCAGGTGTCGTGGTCGATGAAGCACAACTGCCAGGGGCACATCTGCCACCTTGACTAATGGCAAGGTTGATAGCAGCGGTGTCGTCTGTGATGCCGTCACCCACCGCGCCGAAGTCTTTCACGTTTCGAAAAACTTCGTAAGATGAATCGTTCTGAAAAGGTGCTATGCCTTGGTGGTCGATCTCTTCAAGCCAATACGAGCAACTTGGATTCGAATAGGCTGGCCGCGTGCCATTGATACCACCTCGAAGATTTTCATAATGAGGTTGAGATTGCCTTCTGACTCCATGGTTTGCGAAAACGAACGTACAGGCAAGTAACCATATTAACGCAATGGCTACAGACGACCGCGTAGCGAACGACATCTTGTTCTTGAACAAGATAAGCAAGTTATTGAACGAGCATCAGGAAACGAGAGTGTAATTCTTCGAAAAGGAGTGATGGATCGATGGACGGCGTCAAAGTTGTGGAGGTCGACAATGTGCAGCTGAGCTGCGTAGTCAGCCTCGTCCATGATGTTTGCCCTCCTTCGCGTAAGGTCCGCCCAACAGCCGTCAAGGATCAGCTGCGACCAGCAGCTCAAAATATCACCATGTCTTCCATTTTGGGTGCCTGAAGACTGCAGGAGCAAGCCCTTTCGTCACAGATCGGCGGCCGTCAATCTCGCTTTCCGTACGCTAGGAGCGCACTTCTAAAAGCTTATTTTGCACGACTCAGAACACCTGGACGATCACCTGGAATCGCCCTCGATCATAAGACCCAATATTCCTCAATACCTCTACCGATTGTTCACAGGTAGCTTGGCAGATATGCTTGCCCAGCCGTTCAGCTGACACCCATCAGCATCCATCCTCTACTGCATTACGCCCGCACCAGATATTTGCGTTGGCCGCTGCGCCCAAAGTTTAGAACAACATGACCAGGATGCTGTATCATTTCGCTTGGGCTTCACTGTTGGTGAACGAGGCCAATCGCACCTGAGTCATGAGAGCTGAGTGTCGTTCGAAAACCTGTGCATGTTCGAGAGTCCTCGAGTCTAAGATTGAGTTTTTTGATACCCTTGCGCAATACATTCATGTCATCACCAAGAGAAGGCTGTAACACCACAGCCAAGGCCTATAACAGGTGTTCATTCTTTTTCTGATGCTAAGGCAGCGATATCATATAGTGCTATCACTAATCTACTGATTTTGAAACCCTCCTGCCAATTGCGACAGACAGAAGCTTGCAGCCCGTCGCTATGGTACGAATCTTACTACAATATAAGCCGTGAGGTCAAATGACTCTGGAAGATCAAGGAGCTACATGGGTAATAGGCCAGTTGAACGCATCAATTCTTTCGAAACCCCAAACCAACGACCCAGACTACCAGAAAAGACCTACGCAAATGAGGACCGGACTGTGCTGGTCCCACTGGTAGACACACGAGTAGGGAAGGGTCTCTCATCTTCCCAGCTTTTGAGCTGTGACTTCTACGAAAAGCGACCCGCCGGCGTGAACCTATTATTCACGAAACGCACCATTTACTGTTTGGGAGATTGTCATCCGAGAATAGGCAGAGATGACCTTAGCACGTTTTCAAAGCTGTTGGCATCGGAGGTTGTCAACCTCAACCACAGTCCGTGCTGGTCTGATCGAGGGCGCCACCAGCCAGTATGCTCTTGGCAGTCACCCAAGACCCTTTGAAGGAGGACAATGGTGCATTGAGCGGATGGACACGCCCAAGAAATGAAACAAGCTCCAATCAACGCACAACAATTTGAGGGGCGTCCAACGGAATGGCGGCGATGCTACCGCCTGTCTTGTCTGGATGCTGCTAACTCTTCGTGTCTCTCAGCAAGCACGCCGGCGCTAGGGTCGGGGATGTCCCGGCCGGATCTGACGAGAATTCAGCGCAGACGTCTACACATGGCCGACTTCCACGACCGAGGAACAGCGATCGTTTCCTGGGTCCTTTCTCCATGAAACGAGGCACAGTAGGAGCAGCCGTCTTTCTTGGCGCAGGTAAGTAGACCACGGCGCGAACGCTCTCCTACATCGTGTTCCCGCTGCTCCAAGCCTCGAAAAAGGTGCGAAAGCTGCGCGAATTCAAGGACGTGATACTGACTCTAGATATGCGGCCGCCTTGTCACCGTCGAACAATTATTATACTCACTAGGCCTCCCGTTCTCCCGCTTTTCTTGGTCCTAGCCCCTTACTGCTGCGGTGCCCGGGTGTTTTATGACGGCGAATTGTCCCGATAATGATTCAATAGGCCTAGCGGTGAGAACGAGGACGTCGGCGACTTGTCGAGGATTTTTGGTAGGGGTGCTTGGAAAGTAATAGGGGCGCTCCTCTCCGGGGTGCAACAGATGGCACCTTCTTGGGGGACTCGCAGTTTTCCCCTGACCTCTAAATCTCCATTCATATTCGTTTCAAAGTTCTTGGACGTACCTGTGATCCTCCCCAAGACGTCGAGCGTTGCATACAATTGACAATATCGAAGCCAGACCTTGCAAGACTTAGCATAGCGGTTGCGGTAGCGGGTCCAGAATGAATCGCCTTGGACTGTCGCTGTGCCGCGTATGACATGGTTCCGAAAGCTTGTAAAGCTTCGCTATGACGATACGTGATGATCCATTACCACTTACCACGTTGGTAACCAGATTCCGTCGCTGTACGGAAAGTCAAAGCTAATTAAGACAACGGTGACGGACGGTCTTCCCGCCGGTCTAATAGTGTTAGCCTATCGTTGTAAGAAAGAAAAAGGCCAGCGTATAAACTAGTATTGGTATTCGTAGTAGTGTATCTAAGGTATTAAGAGGTAAGGGCTAGAAATAACCGCTAATATTAAGACCTTATATAAACGGGGAAAGCGCGCTCTATAGTATCCTATCGTCTAAAATTATCGAACCCCCGTAAGATTAGACTAGAGAAGCCCTAATTAGGGATTAAGATACTATTTATCCTTCTATCTCCTAAGTCCGGAGTCTAAAGAAGGTCGCTAGGAATAGTCCCTAATAAACGTTACTAGTCTTAAGCGAATTATACTTATACTTAAGCTCTTAGTCCGGAAAATAAATAGCCTAAGTTTCGTATCTATAGTTAGATCGTAAGCCTTATAGCTCTAATTTTTAAAGCCTCGTTCGTAAATTTTAAGTCCTCTTATTATAAAATATTAAAGCTTAAGACTATCTCTTTTAGTATTAAGACTAGTCTAGATCGTAGCTAATATTAGTATTCTTATACTATAGTACGATAAGAAGGGTTCTTAAATAATCGTATATATAATTCTCTTATTAAAAAGACTTAAGAAGTTATTATAATTACTAAATACTCGTAAGGATATCTTTTTATAGTAGGTCTTAAGTTATATTTTCTATATTATTACCTTCTCTTAACTATCTTATCTTAGATCTTTTTATAGTAGCCTTATTTATCTTCTTTTTAATAGGTTAAGTATTAAGTACTTTCTAGAATCTCTTAACTTCTTTAGCTTCCTAGGTCTTCCGAAGTTATTTATATTTAGCGATAGTAAAGCCTCCTCTTTTATATCTTAAGGTAGAAGGAAGCTAAAGAAGGAAGTTTTTCTCTAAGAATAAATTAACTTCGTCGATATTAAATCCTCGATTAGCGATATTCTTAGTATATATCTCTCTCTATTTTAAGGCTATTTATCGGAGGGATTTAGTATATTATAAAGCCTTAATATTCTCTAATCTTATATTAAAATTAAACTAATTAAAGATAGTCTTAATAGATATATTATAAATATAACTATTTAGAAGCTATTTGATATTATAATTAATTATCTCTAGATACTTAATTAAGACCTAGAAGTAAGCGATATAGAGTTATATCTTATTCTTAATCTTATATCGAGGGGAGTTAAGGATATTAAATCGAATAGCTTCTCGAATATAGAACTTTAGTAGAGAGTTAAGGTTATTCGCTTCTCTTTTCTACTTTATAATAGTTATCTCCTCTTAGATTATCTTCTCTAGATTAGGATTATTAGATAAGATAAAGTATTATTCGTATACGAATATAAATCGGTCGAAGTACTTTATCTAGAAAGCCTATTTTTCTCTAGCGTATTTAAGGTCGTTATTAAGGAAGGCTAGGTTAACTATATTAGTATTAGCCTATAGAGCTTCTAGTTCTCTCTCTTTAAGTAAGGTAATAGCGAAGTATAGTAGTATCTTCTTATTAAGAGCTCTCTTTCTTATTATAAAAGGTATAATATCGATATTAGAGAAACTTTCTCTTTAAGTATAAAAGTCCTTATTTTTAAAGTTGTTATAGTCTCGAATATTTCGATACTCGAAGAGCTTTTATTTCTATTCGTTAATATACTATAATAGACTAGTATTTTCGTTTATATCTTAATCTTTAAAGAACGAGTTTCTCTCTTTATTATAATATACGTATTTCTTTAATATATCTCCTCTAATAAATCTTTATTTATTAAGTATCTCGCTATACCTCTTTAATTAATATCTACTAATTCGGTTCTTATATATTAATTCGCTATCCTTATCTACTTCTACTTAGTAACTAGGTTCGAGGTAGAATTCCTAGATATCCTATAGTATTATATTAATAATATTAAATTTAGCTTTAAACTTAATATTACGCTTAATTAATCTTAAAACTTCTATAAATATCTTATCTTATTAAGCCTTCTACTATTTCTAGTTATCTTTATTCTAGTCGCTCTAATATCTACGATTTAGAAGAGTTCTAGCCTCCTAATCTTTAGATTAAAGGTAGAATAAAAGAGGAGTTAAGATTAAAGATCGTAGATAGAATCTAAAACTTACTCCTTCCTTATCTTCCTTATCTTCGGAGATATATAGTAAAGCTATTACCTTATCTTTCTTTTATAGTTATACTCTCGTTTTTTATTTTTATAAACGGTTTCTCTCTCTTATAGCCTATAGATCTTTCTTATCGTCTTTAACTAATTCTACTAGATTCTAGTAGGGTATATACTTACGATATTTATAACGGTAAATATCGTCGATTATATACTTAACGAAGAAAGCCGAGACTTTAGCTACTTTAGTATCGTTTAAGTTTACTTATTAGTTTAACTACTCTATTATTATAAATATAAAAGATAGCCTCTTTTCTAGGTATTAAGCTTATTTTTTAACTATCTCTTTATAGGATTATAACTTAACTTAAGTCTATTTCTCTTAATATTAAAGAATAGCTTTAAGTATAGCGGCTTAGCTCTTTATTTAGTTCTAAGGGGTATTTATCTTTATAATAATAGCTTAGAGACTAGATAAGATAAAGAGAATTAAGGAGTATTTCTTAATAACTACCTCGCTCTTTTAGTAAGATAGCGCTTTTTTCTTTTTAGCCTCTTTAGCCTCTACTTAATCTAAAGCCTTAAGGTCTTTTTATACTAGCTTTATATTATCTACTAACGTCTTTACGGCTTTAGCTATTTTATTAAAGAATTTAGCTAAGTTTTTAGCCTTCTTATATACTTCGTAAAGAGAGGTACTAGAATTTAGTATACTTATTATTCTTATAGGAGTAATTCGTTTATATTAATCTCTTTAAGGTTTATTAACGATCTATCTCTTACCTTATATTCTAAGTAGCTTATTATTTCTATTTAAAGATAGAGCTAAGAATAAATAGTATACGTAGGTTAAGTTTATAATATATTTATTAAACTTTACTAGTAACGAGTAAGGCGTAAGGCTAAAGGTAGTTAAACGTTTATTATCGTACGCTTATTATATCTTTATCTAGATTTCTTTTTACTCTAGGTATTTATTAATAGTTTATATCTTCTCTTTTAATACTTTACTTACTTTAAGTCTTAGACCGTTACGCTTATTAACTAGCGTATAATTAATTAAGTCTAACTTATTTAAGGATTTATCGAATAGGATACTAATATTAAAGAAGAGAACTATTTTTTCTTAAATAGTATTATTATTAGTAGTCTTCGATTTACTAAAGTAAGAATCTAGCGAGAGGGTATACTAATAGTAGAATCTTAAAAAGGCCTCTTTATTAGCGTATAACTTCTTAATATAAAGTAATTTAAGGTAGCTCTCTTAAGGGATTAAGTTCCGTAGATAAAGAGCTCCTTTTTTCTATTAAACTAATACGTTATTATATCCTCTCTTTATAGCGTACTTTTATCTTAGGGTTATCTTAGGTATATTATCCTATCGTAATATATTATAGATAACTTACTATTTATCGTTAATTATCTACCTATAGCTTTTAAATCGAGAAGTTACTATCTTTAATTATTTTACTATTATATCTAACTTTCGCTTTTAGTTTATATAGTTATCGGATCTTTCTTAATCGAAGGCGGCTAACTTTTTAGATATTCTTAAAGTATCTCTAATAGATATAGGTCTATAATTCGAAGAAAAAGATAATAGGTTATTTACGACTAAGACTTATACTCCTTTACGAAGTTTACGTCTTTTCTATTCTAGTCTATTCTCTAATATAGTTATCTTAATTATTAAAGCGTTAATATTAAATAACTTAATACTCTATTTTATAATTTAATTAAAAGAAGGTAGTTACTTATTAAAAGTAATCTTATCTATTAAGACCTATTCTTTATAGAAAATCGTTTAGTAAGAGTTAAGGAGGTATAGTAAACGAAGAGTAGTAAAGTTTCGATTAAACTTTCTTCTAATTTCTTATATAATTAGAAAGGTAGCTCTATTATATTAGATAAAGAAGATACCTATAAAGAGCGTTCGCTTAAAGTAAGTAGAATCGAAGGCTAGTTAAATTAGTACTTAGAGTAATTCTAATAGATTATAAAAACTTCTATTTAATATTAAGAAATTAGCTTAAGTATCTTAAGGTAGTATATAGTAAGGATAATCAACTAAGGTTAGCCTTTTTATAATAGATACCTTCGCTTTTTATTTTTCTTTAGGATTTTCTATAATAGCCTTTATAATTAGTATCTTCGATACTTAATAGGTATTAATAAGATTATACTAAAAGTTTTAATTACGTTAAAAGCTATATTTCTACTAGCGCTAGAATTCCTATTTTACTCGTACCTTTAGGTCCGAGGCGTAAATTTTAAGTATAAAACTTTTTGTATTTTTCTACTATCTCTTAGAATCGTATTTATTATTTTTTATAGTAGGCTCGTAGTCGATTATTTTATCGTTAAAGAACGACTCGCGTAGTTTAGTTAAGTTAGTGCTTATTACTCGAATCTATTCTTAAAGGTAATTATTAATCGATCTCGCTTATAAACCTTCGGCTTATTACTTAATCTCTTAAAGGAATTCTTCTACTACTTTATATTATTCGAACTCGAGATAATAGATTAAATTACGTTTCTAATAATTAATTATCTTATAGAATAAGAACGTTATTAGGAGCTATAGGTACTTTAAAAAAGAATATACCTTTAAGAACTAAGTAGAGTCGATAATAGTACTCTTAGGATTAAATTAATATTTAAGATACGTTAGAATCTTTAAATATAAGTCTTTAATATAATAGAGATATTTAGAATTTAGAAGGCGTTAGTTAATCGTTATCTCTCTTAGTCTTAGGTTATTAGGATTATAAAGAACTCGATTAATATTCGCCTTATCTCGGACTTTAATATTAATAGCTTTCGATTTCTTTCGTTTATCGAAATCTTTAATAGTTAAGTCGACCTTCTATTATCCTTAAATAATAACTCGCTTAATTCTCTTAGCTAATATATCTATATCTTTATCGATTAGAGAAGGACTTATTAAGATTATAAAGAATATCCTATTATATCTTCTTAACGACTAGTTCTATATTATAAAGATAGTTATATTTATTATAGAATATATAATAGGAGTTATCTTACTCCTTAGCTTAGTTCGTTTCTATCTCTTATTTAACTTATATCGTTCTTTAACCCTATTACTAACTGCTTTAATATAGAATACTAGCGAAGCTTTTTTAGAAAATAGAGGTAATAGTTATAAAAATCCCTCGCTTATATATCTCTTTATAGCTTCTTTTATCTTCTTTTTAGTCGAGAATTTCTTTATAGTAAGTTTCTTTAGACTTTTAGAAATAGCCGATTTAGTATTAGGATTAGGTATTAAAGGTCTTAACTAGTTTTATAACTTCGCTATCGATTACGAATTACCTACCTTCGAGTTTTTTATACTAGATATATCGCCTTTTTTTAAATATATCGATATTATACGACTTTAGATACTTTCTATTTAATATCGTATTTCGTTTAAGTAAATATAGTTATTATTCTAGTATTTATTATTTACTAGATATTCGTAGAGTCTTAAGCTAGATAAGTAAAGAACTAAGAGGTCTTATAATCTTAACGTCTCTACTCGATCTAATATTTTCTTAATACTAGGTATCCTCTCTCTTTAGAATAAAACTAGTAGTAGTTAAAATAAATTAGTTATTGAGACTTAGTAATTTCTCTTTCTCGCGAAGAGGCTAAGTATAGCTTAGAATAAAAGGATCTTTTCTTTTAAGAGTATTTAATAGTCGTTACTTAATAATAAGGTATCTTAATAATCTTCTACCTAACCTTTATCTTTATAAAATTTCTCTTTTACTTTTAGTATCGGATCGTAGTTAAGGTTAAGATCGTAGAAGTAGAGTAGTAGCTACGACTAGTAGCGAAGTATTATAGCTTATAATACTCGATAGTAAGTTATATAAAGGACTAAAGGAATTCGGATCTTTAATAGAGTTAATTATAATAGAATATAGTCGGTTATAATAATCGGCGATTATAATTTCTAGTATCGGTATTATAGATCTAATTAAATCGAGAATAAAGAAGGTTTAAGAGATATTAAGAAGAAGAGAATATCTACGCTCTAGAAGATAATATAAGAGTAGCCTTTAATACTAAGCTCTCTAGTTATAATTATAGTAATAAAGTTAAAGTAAAACTATTTTCTCTCTTCTTACTCCTCGGTATTAATTAATACCTATTTACGATAATTAGGCTTACGCTAGTTAAGGAGGTCTATAGTATTCGTAGTAACTTCGTAAGTATATAATAGTAAGGTCTATTTAGAAGAATAAGAGGATTAAGAGATATATTATCGATATTATTAAGTCTATATATTAATCTTCCTTAATATTAGACTCGCTAGTACTCTACTAGGTTAGTATCTCGGATATTAAGTCGTTAATAGGGGTTATAAAGTTTAGTAAAAGAGGTATACTAGAAGGGGATATTTATTAACTTAAAATTAAGTTACGATAATCGAGTAATATAGTAGTAAAATAAAAGATCTAGTTAAAGGTAGTAATCGTTCTCTTAAGGTAGTATAATAAAAAGACTTAATAGCTAAGAGAAGACCTTCTATAGTTCTTATTCGATTAATATAATATATATAATAATAAATAATTATTTAAAAGTAATCTATTTTTCGCCGATTTAAAGTTAGGCTATATTATTTTTCTATAATATAGTAAGAGCTATTTAACTTTATTATAAATCTCTCTCGTTCCTTCTTAAGTCCGGACTTAACTATAGTAAGCTCAAAGATTACTATTAGTACCTTCTTTCCTATAACTTTTAAGCTATAACTATCTCGTTATATCTTAAAAGGTTATTATCTAAAGTAGAAATCTTAGACTTCTTATCGTATTATACTTCGTTAAATTCTCTTATTTAAAATCCTCTATTACTAGTATTAGAGCTATAGTTATCATATTTCTTAAATTAACGATAATTAGCCTAACTTACGACCTTCTTAATAAGAAGAGCGCTTATTATAATCCTTTATCCTATAGCTATATCTATATACTTTAGAAGTAATAAATATATAAATATTAATACTTATACTATACTTTTATAATATCGCTATATATAATCTATTTATAGAAAACTTTTTATAATAAGCGCTAGCGCTAATATATTATATTACTAGAGTATATCGCCGTAGTATACCTTTTAAGCTAGGAAATAAACTCGTTCTTAAGTTTAGAAGTCTTAAGTATTAAATCTAAAGTTAATAGCTCTTATTTTATTTTTATTAACTATAGCTATTACTAATTATTTAATTTAGTTCTAAGATAGTCTACTATATCTTAATTTCTCTTAAGAGTAGTATACCTTTAGGTTATTAAGGTATTCTTTCTTATAATAATTATTACTATAAAGGTCGTAAACCTCTACTATTTAACTAGACTTATTAATTCGAACTAAGAACTTTAGGTATAATTATTTTATATCTAGTTTTCTACTATAAGCTTAGTCGATAGTATAGTTTCGAACTATTACTAGATTACCTTCTTAAGATTAGGTTTATTTAGCGCGTCGAATAGTCTTTATCCTCTATATACTCTCGCTAAAGGCGAGTACGGCGTTTTAATAATTCTTAGAACGATATTTAACTCTAAAGTTAATTTCGTTAGCTCTTAGCTACTTAGCTTCTAATTAATTCGACTATATTAAGATATTTATCTATTAATATATTCTCTCTATTAAGGCCTATTTTATATATTCTAGTTTATATTCGAGTATAATCTAAGCTAGAGTAAAACTATATATTTTAATAAGTCTTATATTAATATTAATTAAGATCTTCGAAATTACTATTCTTTAGTTATCTCGTTCGTTCTACTCTTAAGCTAGAACCTACTTACGTAGTAGTAAAGTAATTAGTTAAACTAACCTCTCGGCTTATCTTACTAATAAGGAATAAGTTATTAGTACTAAGATAACTTATATTAAATAACTAGTAAAGAAGCTCGACCTATTATACTTTATAAAGTATAAGGTATTATCGTAAAAGATTATATTAAGAAAGCTAAACGATATCGCGATATTTAGTTAATATCGTTAAATCGTTTTAGAATCCGCTATCTACGCTATAAATAACTAAGTAAATTTCGAGTAGTAGTCTACTACTACTAGTATATATCTCGAGCTAGTAACTTTATATACTAAGGAAATCGAGCCTAGGAAATCTATCTCTATAAGTAATATTAGACTAAATAATAATATAGGCCTTAGATTTATTAACTCTCGTTTCGGTTTATTTAGTTAGTAGATATAGTATATATTATACTATTTCTTAATATCTCTTATCTAGTAGAGCTAGAAGACTTAATCTTATAAATAATATAGCGAGATAATATTCGTAAAGTAACTATACGTATCGTAAGCTTATTTAAGATAGCCCTTAACCTCTTAAGGTAGTATATACTTACTTTATTCCTCCGAATATTCCTAATATATTAGATAGTTATCTTAAAATAAATAGTTCTTAAACTAATTAATAATTATTTTAACTTTCGCTTAAGATATATCTTAGATAGCTATTTAGCTACCTAGTAAGTACCTTAAGATATTATTATACTATTCGAACTCTAACTATTTACTATATTCTAAGTAATCGATCGATTTTCCTATTAAGTTTTATTACTATAATAGTAGAAACTCGTTATTAAATATTAGCTATAAATTTTCTATAATAGGATTTTACGGCTTCTTTTCTATAGTAATTCCTCCTATAGTATATATTATAGCTAAGTTTTCTATAGTAAACTTATCTCCTTTAGACTTAAGTATAATTACCTCTCTAAGTACCGCTTCTTTAATAGAATATATTCGAAGTTATAATAGGAATATTACTATTATTAATCTCTTTATTAATTTATTACTAAACTTTTAGAGGTATTTATTTAGTATACGAGATAATCTATTCGCGATTTTAATAAAGAAGTTTATATTCAAACGATAATAGACGATATAATTAAACTCTATTAGACGATTTATCTAGCGTATAATCTTATTATAAGTATCTTAACCTATAGTAAGAATCGATTATAATTCCTTATAGTTTATATAGACTCTAACTTTATACTTAAATCCTATTACTAGCTATCTTACCTTATTTAAGGCTCTAATAATAATTAGATATTTACGTTTAAGATTAGAGTACTTAGTCTTTACGTTCTTCTATTTAAATAATAGGTATATATTAATTCGAATATCCTTTTTATATTTAGTTTAAGCTTCGAGTTAACCTTTTATATTATAAAGCTAGAAGAGGATTACCTTATCGACTCGCTTTAATATATTATAAATAAGATAATATTAGAGTTCTAAGTTAAGGCTACTTATTATATTTTTATAGAGATACTTCTTAATAAAGTAAAACGACTTCTTTTACTTTAAGATCTATATAAATCCATCTTAATCGACCTATTTATATTAAACTAAACCTTTACTAGTAAAGGTTTAAACTTAGTACGATTCCTTTATTATTAGGATATATTCGGCTTTACTAAAGATAAAGTTCTTAAGGAATAAAGTAATATAGTAAAAGGCTTTAACCTTCTTTTTATTACTAAGTATTTCCTATTTTATAATTCGAGTTCGATATTTTAATAATAAGCGAAGACTATTAGTATTATTAGTAAAGCTAACTATCTCTAGACTTACTATAAAAGTAAATATTTTCTTAAAAGCTAAATAGATTAGGCTAAAGGCTACGCGAGGAAAGTATCGTTTATATAAGAAGTTAAATATCTTCTTAAAGGTTTTAGTACTACTAAGATAATTATTTATAAAAGATATAAAGAATACCCCTTAATCGCTACTATAAATCTTAGCTAGTTTAGGCTAGTTATCGATCGCTAGTATCGGCCTAAATACTAAGTTAAAAAACTACGTATAAGTATAAAATAAGCCTTTAAGTCCCTAGCCTATCTTTTAATATAACTATTACCCTCTTAAAGCTAAGATAACTACCTTTTATTCGTTATTATAGCGTAGAGGAATAGCTTAATATAAGTTAGTAGTATTTACCTAGAAGAATACGCCGTATTCTCTAACTATAATCGTCTTAAGTACTTTATTTAAGTTATATATTAAGTATTTAAGCTTAATAGTTACCTCGTTAAGAGGAATAAAATTATAAACTACCCTTATCGTCTTACTCTTTAGGGAGAATTTTATCTTAGCTTCTTAGGCGCTACTTTCTTTAGTAATAATCTCGACTACTTTTATATTAGGAAATATAGTATTCGTAAAAGCTCTTTCTACTATTATATATCGAAACGCTCTATAATAAACTAGTTTAGTACTTAAAAGAATCTTTATAGTATATTTGATTAAATTAGTAGGCTAGATATCCTTTAAAAAAGTAGCGAAGTAGTCTTTTTAAGTATAAAATAGCCTCTTTACTAAGTTAACTTATTATTATATATAGGCTTTAGGACTAATAGTAATTTCGCTATTATCGAACTAGTTATTTACGACTTTTTATAACTCTATAAAGAGTTACTAGCGAATAGGTTTACGGTTCGTTAAGAAGCTAACGGCCTTATTCTAAAAGATAGAACCTATAGGTATTAGTAATTAAGTAGCTAGCGCTAGAATCTTAACTTAGATATTCGAGTATTATTAATACTAAAACGATACTATTTATAGATATTATTTCTATAATCTCTTACGTTCTACCCTAGACCTTAAGGACTAAATAAGTAATATTTTAGACTATCTCTCGGCTTAAGTATTTTTAATATTATCTTAATCTATTAGTATACTCGCTATAAGCTAGTTCTTCTTTAGTAGCCGTATCGAAAACCTTAATATATCTAATAGTTTAGCTTTATTAATTAAGTTAGTATCGGTATTAAGTAAGAACTCGTTCTTATAATCGACTTATAGAGTAATTTAATTCTCTATAGGTCTTACTCTTTTCCTTAGTTATTATCGAACTTTATTAATTTAAATTCCTCTATTAGCTAATATATTTATTCGTTAACTATTTTAAATTTATTACTAACTCTTTTTTATTACTTAGTATTCTTATTAAATATCTCTACTTATACCTTCGAAGAAGCCGATAGGTAAATAGTATAAGGTATAGCGACTCTAATTCTATTCGCTTTAGCGATAGAGATCTTTAATTACCTATAGTTAATAATTATCTTTACTCTCTTTATTTACTTTCTAGATAGTAGAAGGTTATAAAGCTTTTCTTAATTTAAGATAAAGAATTTTATTAAAGCGATAATACCGCTAATATTAACCTTAAGCTAGATATAAAAAGAAATCTTCGTATATATATTATCGGCTAATATAATAGTAAGAGGGCTATTTAATTCGTAGACTTTATACTCTAGGATCTTTATTATATAAAGGCTAATTAAGTTAATTAATAACTCGTTATTAATAAGAGTCTTCTTAATAAGAATATCCTCGACTTAGTACTTAATAAATAAAGCGATAATATAATTATCGTCGTTATTAATTAAAACCTATAAAGTAATAGCTAAAGCTACTTAGAGAGAAGTTTAAGTAAGTTAACTAATACTTTACTATATTATAAAGGCTTATATTAACCTCTTTTCTCGTTAAGATACTCTACTACTATATATATATATAGCGAACTAGGCGCGAGACTAAAGAGATTTATCTAGGAATTAGTCTAGAGTATAAATAACTTTATACTATCTAATTATATCTACGATATCGAATCTTTTCTAGCTCTCTATATAGATAATAGAGATTATCTTCTTTAAACCCTTTCTTTTATTTCTTTAATCGAACTTAGTAAGATTAATTATATTAAATTAAAGACGTAATAATTATTCTTAGTTCTATAGTATAATTTAATATTATAGTTTAGTATTAGTATATTTAAATGTAGTAATATCGATTAAAGGCGGTACTTAGTAATTTTAAAGTTAATTAAATTATTCTATAGATAGTATTATATAGATAGTTTAGTTATTAATAAAAGAAGCCTCGCTATATTTAGTTATTAAATAATAGCTCTTAGAATTTTCTATAATAGTATTTTACTTAGAGTTTTCTATATTAATATTTTTCTTTTATTTATCTATAATTATATCTAGTCGAGATCTTTCTATAGTAGAGTAGTTATCGCTAGGTATTAAACTATCTTTAAATCTAATTTAAGTCGATTATTAGGGATTCTCTTATCTCTTAAGTAGATATTTACTTTAGTTATTAAGTATTCGTAATATCCTTATTAGATTAGTAGGATCTTTTTAAGATAGCTTACGAATACTAATTAAACGTATAAGTAAGGCGGTTCGACTCGTTTAAAGAGCTCTACCTCTACTCTTATTCTAAGTAACGGTAGCGTTTAGGATAATAGTTATTTCTAGTAAGGTCTATTATCGTATCTTCTAACGAGTATATAGGTAGTCTAAAATACTCTAAAGAAAAAGAGATAAGACCGTACTTATAGCCGCTACTTATATCGAGCTAGTTCTTAAGTTACTTATCTATTAAGAGAGCTCTTCGTATCGTTTTCTCTAGTACTTAACTTAGTTATCGCTATTATTTCCTATAATCGCGGAGGTAGTAGAAGAAGTATAAATATTAAGATTATTTATATTAAGACTACGATTATAAGATATTAAGTAGCCTTATTCGACTTTTCTTTATTTAATCTTCTTCTAGTTTTAGGGTTACTTATATTAAGTTAATATATAGCTAGAGTCCTTATAATTAAAGTAAAAAAAGAGTTTAATAAGTTATAATATAGTTACTTATACTAGAGTAAGCGGAACTATATCGATTAGTATCGAATTCGATTAATAATAAGAAAGAGAGAATCTTATTATTTTGATAATAACCCTAGCGAGATTATAGTTAGACCTAATAGAATTAACTTAATTATTCTTAAGAAGGCTTTATTTATTATAGATCTTAAACGAAGAGAGTTTACTTATTTTAGAATAAGTACGGTAAATAGCTTATTTAATTTCTACGAATATAAAGTTCTTTATATTATTTAAGAAATACTTAATCGTATTCTTTTATCGATATTCGATTAGGCCCTTATAGAAGGCGGTAAAGAATAGACCTTATATACTTTAGTTAAGCCTTATATAGAATCTTTTTAAGCTAATAAGGTATTTAGCGATACTTTAGTTATCTTACCTTTAAAAAAGGATTTAAGAGATAATATTTAGCCTTAATATTACCTTTACTTTACTAAACTTAAAGATAAACTTTAGCTTAAGAACGTTTTAGCTAGCTTCTTACTTCTTTAAGATAAGGTTATTAAAGAGCTATAACTTAGCTTTATTAACTAGACTTTATTTAAGTATTAGCTTTTTAATTAAACCCTTTTTAGTATCGTTCTCGTTAGTATAATTACTAGCGTAGAGTTTAATAATCTCGTAGTACTTAGTTATACTTTTATTAAGCTACTTATTACCCTTATAGTATAAGATAATAGTACTTAAGCCGTTTATAATTATAGTAGACTTCTTTTTATAAGGTACTTAGTAATTATTTTCTATAGTAGATAGTAATACTATATTTTTTATAGCGTTCTATATATTTAGCGTTAATCGACTACTAATTTCTATAGTAGTTAACTCGTTAGTAAGACTAGCTACGTCTCTATTTTATTATATAGATAATAGTAGAATTAAGAGTAATTTTAAATAAAGTAAAGAGGTTATAGCTTCTTCTTACTTAGCTTTAGACTTACTATTAGTAAGGTTAATTTAACTAATTATAGTTCTATTTCTTCTTCTTTTTTTATTAGTAAGATCCTCTCTCTAGTAAAGATAGTTTATAGGTAAAGAGAATTAGTCGATAAGTAAAGGAGATCTATTAAGAGGTAAAGATATCGATTAAAGAGGTATTAACGTTAATATTAACTCTTATTTTATTTAATATAAATAGGTTTTATACGTAAAAGATAATAGTTAAAATAGAATTAAGGTCTAACGATATAATACTAATAGTAGAGTAGTAGCTTCTAGATTTAGTATAACGAATTCGAAAGGTACGCTACCTACGTCGTTTAATCTTAAAGATAGAATTTTAACTATTATAGATACTACGGTAATAGTCTTATATAAGGTATTAGATATTAGGAGATATTAGCTATTTCGATTTACGCGAATAAGTTAACTCTTAAGTATAATTCGAGTATAGAAGGACTAGGTATATATTTAGTAGACTAGGATATAGTTATATTAAGAATAGTCTTCGTTTAGGTCTCTAGGTTTTAGAATAACGTAAATAGGTCTAGGTTAACGATAGGTTAATACTACGTCTATCCTAGTTTAGCCCCTAATATAAGAAAGAAAAAGGCTAGCGTATAAACTAGTATTAGTATTCGTAGTAGTATATCTAAGGTATTAAGAGGTAAGGGCTAGAAATAACCGCTAATATCAAGACCTTGTGCAAACGGGGAAAGCGCGCCCTACATCGTGATGACCTCGATGTGGACGTTTATAGGTACAGTAGATGCTCCTACGGCGAAGCGGGGTATGCTGGACCTTCCGCGGACGGACTTTAAGCCGGCATTAACATTAACATACTTCACCGGATGAAGTCGATAGTTTCGCATAACCCATGACTGCTCAAACGATACTGTTCAGCCAGCGAAGCCTCCGTACCAGCATCTTCCTCTCAGACAGGCTTCGGTAGCTGCCCGAAACACAAACCCGCCACCATGTCCTGCCCCGACTGCTTCCAAGGCTCCATAATGCACGACTACAAACCCGTCGGCACCCTAACTACAATCCACGGCCGACAAACCTACGTCGCCAGACCACCAAACGGGACCCAGCCAAAAGGCATCATCATAATCATCCCCGATGCCTTCGGCCTCCCCTTCCCCAACAACAAGCACCTAGCCGACGTCTACGCCCGCGAGGGCCCATTCCTCGTGTACCTGCCAGAGTTCATGGAGGGGCATGAAGCCTCTCCCTCGATCATTGGTGTCATGCCGCGGTTAATGACGACGAACACGCTGTGGGCGTGGATCACCAAGCCGTACGACATTCTATACGTTCTGTCGGTGTTCATCCCGTTCCTCTATTATAACGGGTTTGCAAAATCGATGCCCAAGGTAACTGCTTTCTTCGAGGCGGTAAGAGAGAATGAAGGGAAGGAGATGAATCTGCCGATCGGTGATGCGGGTTTCTGCTGGGGAGGGCAACATACGTTTGCGCTTGCGAGTGGGGAGTACAAGACGAAGAGCGGGCAGGTGTTGTGCGACGCGCATTTCACGGCTCATCCGAGTAATGTGAAGGTGCCGGGTGATGCGAAGAAGGTGAGGTTGCCGCTTAGTCTTGCGGCTGCAACGAAGGATATGGTCATGACTACGCAGCAGGCGAGGGAGGTGGAGGCTATACTGAGGGAGAAGGCGGATAAGGAGGGGTTGAAGCACTCGGAGGTCGTGTACTATGAGGGGGCTGGGCACGGATTTGGGGTTAGAGCTGATCCAGGGAATAAGGAGGTGCAGAAGCATGCTGATGAGTCGATCAAGCAGGCGGTGAGGTTTTGGACGAAGGTGTTCAGTGAGTGGAAGCCATCGTGATTGCAGTGTTATCATATGAAGCTGGGTGTTCGTATTGTGTACACTGTCCAGTAATTCCAACGGGACACGGATGAGCTGGCCGTTGCTGATGGTACAAGACGTCTTTGGAGTGATTGTGCTGCAGGCCACAGAAGCTGGCTGAGGTACATCAAAGAAGCAGCAGACACTATCTCAGTCTTCCTCAACCCTGTACCGCACCTTTCCAGAACAAGTACAAGCAACTAGAGTTTGCAACCCACCACGAAATGCCTCGAATTTGGCTCCATCTGTCGTCTGCCACGAACACATAGACATACCCGTAGACAAGTCGTGCAATCGTGTAAGTGGTGCACGCGGTCGTAAGTGATTCGCTCGGCACATTGGCAATCAAGCCAAAAAGCACTGTCACAGAACGTCAGTCTAAGTAGCTAGCCCACAAGGCCATGCAGGTAGCTTCCATCGTCGCCGAAACAGATGTCCGCAGCCCAGCACTAGGAACTTCACTCACCGCTCGCAACAAACAAAACATAACCCTCCACAGAATTAGCACTTGCAGCCTCTACGCGCTGGATCTGATCAAGCTGTGCCTGAGTCAATTTGCCCTCTTTGACAGCTACTGCCCCATACTTGTTGAGGTCCTGGCGTGGACTGCCATTGTGGTCGATGCCGTACCATTGTTTCGGCGTTCGTGATGCGAGGACGCAATAGGCGTAGAACCAGTTCCAGGTGAGGAAGGCGGCTGGCGCGGCGTATGGTGAGGACCAGAATGAGGTGTTGTTAAGGCCGAGCGTCGAGGTTGTGGACATGGTGATGGTGGGTCGTTGGTGGTTGGCTGGGTGCAGTGCTGGGCCGATGCGGGAGGGTGAGCGGTTGCTGGAGCCGCAGATAAGCTCTTCCCGTTGAACAAAGTGAGCTTGAAGCTCTTTGCTACGATCTCAATGCGATCTACTAGTACTGGGCAGAGGGTTACGGTGAACAGATCCATGGACTCTCCAGTCCTGTAGACGCGGCGTGACAAGCATCCGGTGTCCCGGCCGCCCAATCTCGGAGTAATGTTATGATACCTTCGCGGCACGGGAAATTTTCGTGATGCCTGCTGCTTTTCGCTGATGCCATCCTATGATACATGCTGCGAACGTAGCTTCTTCGTGAATAATTGAAGACTCAGTGCATTGATATCTCATTCGGCAGGTTGAGTCTCAAGCAACTCGTTGAGCGAGAAGCGCGATTTTTGTGGTTTCGGAGACCTGCCTGGCGTCGTTAATACCTGAAAGGCATGACTTATTGTTTTTCAGCACATTGTCTCGGCTCAGGTTTTCTATTTCAATTCTCAAGCCCGACAGCCGATCTCACATTTGCGGAGGCCTCCACTTCTCCAGAATTCGAGACCCGAAGCAGTGGCCCACGTCGAACCTAATGCAGGCGAACGCAAACTCAATTGAGCAATGCTGGAAATCGTGCGTCTCAGTCCGAGACCTGGGGAAGCGTGCACCCCTCGTAGCGAGTGGTGAGAGCTATTGGAAAAAGCAGCCCTGCCAAAGTCGCATGGAGCGATGGTTCGTCTTCGTTCTCAGCCCGCTGAGCGATTGCACGACGTCGAAGACATACTTTTGTCTACAAGACTTCGCAGCTACCAGGTAGCAGTACAAGATCGTCCATTATGACGCTCGCCGACCAAGCAAGCAGCATCCCGGACGAAGATCTCATCCTCCCTCCAGATGTCTCAGCTGCAGGATTCAGAAGCGCCCTCACGGCGATGGGCGAGCTAGTGGGAGAGCGATTTGTCCAGATTTGCACTCAGGAGAAAATGAAACCTGACACAGAAGGCCATTATTTCGAGCTTCCATTGGAGCACGATCTGTTCTACACCCTTGAGAAAGAGACTTTTCTCGCTGGTGCGGTGGTGACGCCGGGCAGTGTTGAGGAGGTCTCTGCGGTCGTGAAATTGGCTAACAAGTACTTGACGCCACTATGGCCGATCTCGAAGGGACGCAATTTGGGTGAGCCTTGCGCCAACCCCGTTCGACAGAGCTGAATCCTCTACAGGCTACGGTGGAGCAGCTCCACGACTGCGTGGTAGCGTTGTTCTCGACTTGGGATCGAGGATGAACAAGATTCTTGATGTCAATGATAGGGATTGCACCTGTCTCTTAGAACCGGGCGTCTCATACTTTGACCTTTACGACTATCTCCAGAACAATGGGTTCAAGCACCTGTGGATCGACAACCCTGATCTCGGTGGTGGATCAGTGGTCGGGAACGCTTTGGATCGCGGGGCCGGTTACACACCGTATGGAGAGCATTTCTCCATGCATTGCGGTATGGAAGTTGTTCTACCGAATGGCGAGGTCATGCGAACTGGAATGGGTGCTCTTCCGGACAATAACACGTGGCAGACCTTCCAGTACGGCTTTGGACCTTATCCTGACGGGCTCTTCACTCAGTCTGGCTTCGGAATTGTTACTAAAATGGGCATGTGGTTGATGCCGGATCCTGGTGTAAGCATTCACATGCGTAGTAGAGCGTTTGTCAGCTGACAGGATCCAGGGCTACCAAGCCTATCTTTTCTCATTTCAGAACGATAGTGATCTGCCAGCGATCGTGGAAATCATCCGACAATTACGCATCGGTATGGTAATACAAAACGCCCCTACGATCCGATCTACCCTTATCGATGCTGCTGTGTACGCACCGAAAAGGCACTATACTGACTCTACGGGGGTACTCCGCGATGAAGAGATTGACAAGATTGCCAAGGACATCAATGTGGGCAGATGGAATGTCTATGGAGCTATGTACGGACCAAAGCCATTGCGCGACCTGCAATGGGAAGTTTTGAAGGGTGCATTCATGCAAATTCCAGGTGTAAGGATGCCATCTGTTGTACGTTACCATTGTGCTAACCATGCTTAACAGGCACGCTATGAATTCCCCGAGCCACTCGCAGAAGGGGCAAAGCATGCAGTCTTGCATATGCGTGAGGAGACTCTGAAGGGGATTCCCAATACCCACGAGCTGGGTTGGCTGAACTGGACATGCGAAAGAGGCTCTTTGCTTGGTTTCTCGCCAATATCACCAGCTACAGGCGTCGACGCAGATAAACAATACAGGATGGTGGTAAAGCGGTTTCACGAGTTCGGTTTCGACTACATAGGAACTTTTGTCGTTGGCTGGAGAGAGATGCATCACATTGGTAAGCTGCCGTATCAGCTGAAAGGGCGGCCAAGTTAACGCTTTCAGTATGCTTGACTTTCGACAAGACCGACCCCGACTCCAGAAAGCGAGCTCATCGATGCATTGAGCTACTGATTGACGATGCAGCAGCAGAGGTACGCCCTTCTATCTTCTCTTTTCTCTCACACTTGGTCGTGTATCATGAGGATCGTTACTCTTGCTGACCTGTACGTTAGGGCTATGGCGAGTACAGGACGCATATTGCTTTCATGGACCAAATCGCCAGTGTCTATAACTGGGGCGGCAACGCTTCCATGAGGTTCAACGAAAGTCTCAAAGATGCCCTGGACCCAAACGGTATTCTTGCCCCTGGAAAAAGCGGGATCTGGCCAAAGCGTCTTCGAGGACATGGGTTGGAGCTCCAGCGTACAGCTCCATACACCAGAGAAGGGAAAGCGAGCATGGACGTCCCAGTGAGTGACATCACGTCGCCTTCGGTGGATAGCGAACAAAGCGGCACTGCCATGCCAACACACAGTCGACTGTAGTGATCACCTCAAGCCAATGGTGGCCTCCGAGAAGCGTCTTTGGCTATCGCCTTTGTCTTTCGAAATGATGATCATGCCGAATCAGATGTGCGCCAGAGACCAAACTTTGAGCTCTGACACTCGAGAGCATATTGCAGGGTTGTATAACCGGGTGGAAATTGAGAGCGAAACTTGATATTTTCATGAGAAGATCCCAATCGAACTTCACGACATCGGGACCGTGAATGTCTGGGTTGACGATCACTAACGACTTGATGTGATCTCTGATCAAGCCGTAGCTCTGACGCCGTGCGCAGCGGACAAGGTAAGGTTCCCAGTAGGGAGCCATGAGGAGGTTTCTCCCAAGCACTGCCAATTGTGTGTGTGTCTCATGTGTCCGAGCTCTTCTGGCCTCGGTGTGCACACCGCGACTGACCAGTTCGATGTTGAGGCTGGGGCATGCCCTTGGACTTGAACCCGGCAGCTTGTTTGTCCGAGTGAGTAATCGTTAATTCGGTGCCTTGAAAGTACTCGCGATAAACTCCAGATAGGGAAAGCAGCCGGAACGGGCGTGGTTGATCGATTGCTTTAGACATCCGAGTCGTGCTAGCGTCGATGTCGCACATGGAGCTTGGGAGCGATCGAAACGTGCTTGAGCGGCCTGCCAGTGGTGGTAGTAGCGTAGACCCATGAGAAGGGACAGCGGGTGTGGAAGGAGGCAAAACAATTTCAAGGAACCAAGCTTAGTGACAATTCACATTCGCATGTCACATACGAGCGCAGGGAACGTGAAACGCCTCCAACATTCTCACCATATAACGCTTTTCTCAGCTTCGGCTAGCAGCACTCGCACACCCCAAGCGGAACGTGCCCACCGAAGCAAGACCAAGCTGAAGTAACATCGCATTTTCCACCTTCACTACCCCCGAAGCTGCTGTAAGTCCGACACGAGCAACGTCAACATAACCTCATGTCGATACGTGTGGTGTCATTGCACCGCTCACCTTGCTTCCAACCCCAGCGAGAGATGACATAGACTGAATGGCCGCGATGTCGATTGGTCAGCTCAGCACATATTTAGCAGGAGTAGCTACAGTCCTTCTGCCTTCGTACCAGCGTCCCCCATCCCAGTATAGGACGCACTCACCTCTTTGGCCGTTCGAGCCGATGCGTAGTTGAGGCAGAATCTGAAGAGTTGAAAACCCTCTTGCAAGTAAGCGCGTTACCTAACGGGCCGCTCGCTACACCTGCCTGGCAAGCTAAGAAGAAATCAGAGTAAGAGACTGCAACGGACTGAAGCCACCTACACAGGCAGAAGGCACATTTATTCACGCATGACGAGCGACAAATACAAGTTTGAAGTTTGAAATGAAGAATCGTTCGCTAAGATATGATACTACATACTATATCAAGTACTTTGAGCTGAGTCTCAAGTCTTTTTTTGGTATCTTTCTGTTTTGTAACATCTGTCTCCCTGCGCTTGAAAATGACCTTGGCTGCTAGCTAGCACGCCGTAATACTCGATGTGAGCCCTATCATACCTGAGGACGCTGTACCTGAACACGCATATCCGTAATTGTTCGTGACCTCATAGGGCAATTGTAAGAGCCCTTTGTTGTATTCCACCGGTTGACTCGTATCCCTACCCCTTCCTTCTCTAGCACCAGGCTCGCCGCTTTTCTCCACCTATTGTTGGAGATTCGGTACTGTTTCCAGCCTGATAGGCTTCCCCTCCATCGTGCTGAGTACCACATTCCTTAGTAGTCAGTGAAGAGGGGATCTGCTTCAGCAAATTCCGTGTAGTCCATCATAGCAAAAGTTTCAGGAGTATACTCATGCTGATCGAACGTTTGCAAACCCTGAAACAAAGTTGCATTTTCAGCTCCCTCGTGGGTGAATGCTCCGGCACCATGTGTGAAGAGCTGAAAGTCCTCTTGAAGTTGGCCTGATTCCATAGGATTGCTCATGTCCAAATCGAAGTCGTTGTAGGCCATGTCTATGTTGTTCATGGTCATTGGAACAGGTGGCGCCATGTCTTGCACGAATGAGGGATGGCGAGAGTGGCTCTGGTTAGACTCGGGTGTTGGCAAGTCTGCACCGTTATTACAACCATAAGACGCGACATTGTGGTCCAGCACCATCATGGGAGATGGTGTGATGGCGCTGTAGGCAGGAGTTCGTGGGGTGAATCTCTGCTGCACAGCCGAAGCAGGAGTTGGGTAGGCTGCAGAGTCGTAAGGATTGCCGGCAAGGTTTGTGTTGAGGTTTAGCTGCTCATTGTCGACAAGTCCGGTAGTGAGATCGAGCTGGTTGGCCTGATTGATCGCGATGCCTCGACGAGGGAAGAGCGGGTTAGGATACTCTTGAGCAAAGCTGAAATCGTTCATAGCCGGCTGGAAGGGGGATTCCTGCATGCTGCTTGTGAAGGACTGAGCGTCCCATGGGGTTGTTTGACACACTGGGCTCTGCTCGACTGAGGGATACGCGAGGGCGGGTGTGTTGGGTGTAGGTCCTGGTGTGAGGTTTACACCCTTGTCCTTGCCCTTGGACCGTGTGTAGCTCCAGCCGTGCTTCTTCTCCATGTGCTGCTTGCAGTTGCTCTCACGCTTGGTCTTGAATTCGCAGTACTTGCAGGCGTACAACTTTGGGTTTCCGGTGTGCTTGTCGTTCCGGTGTCGATCCAACTCTTTCTCGGTAGGCAGGCCGACGTCGTGGTACTTGCAACCGGGCTCTGGACACTTGTAGGGTCGATCGTGTGTTTTGATGTGTTTCGCGAGGTCACAGGCTCGATTGAACTCCTTCCCGCACCTATCGCATGGTAGGTGGAGGACGGGATATTCGACACCTTTCTTCCTTCGGGCTGAGAGCTGCGCATCGCCGGGGGCAGCCGACGAGGCGGATCTTTTCATGCCAGCCATTGGGACGTAAGGGAGGCCGGTTCGTAGAGATATCCCCTCGCCGTTCTTCCAGCGAACTAGTTCAGCGAGGTTGCCGTTCTCAGAAAGACCACCTTCTAGAGTGACCTCGTCGTCGGGTGTAGGCTGTGTGCCGTCTTCCACTGAAGTATCAGAGCTGCCAATGTGAGCAGCAAGCTGTTGCACCTGTTGAACAAGATCAAGGAAGTAACCGTTCTCGTAGGCACGATCTGTTGATCGTCGTTGTTCTGACTCGGAGATGTGCTGATAGGTATCGATGACAAGTTGGGTGGTGAGTTCTCCAAAGGATCGATATTGTGAGGGAGTAACAGCAAGCGTCTTTGATGAGGAGTTAGAGCGTGAAGTTAGAATAGGATGTACTGTGCTCACCACGGGCTGATTGATCAGAGCTTGTTCAATGTCGCGTAGACATTTGAGGTTCTTGTTCTTTCTTGTGCCAGCGACAATCGGTCTGAACTCTTCGAACCTGGCTTCTTGCAGCAGCGGGGCGTAGAGTCTTCTATAGATCTGACGTCGAGCAAAGCTGCCCAGAGATGGCTCAGTGTTCTTTTTAGTGAATGGATTGTGGTGAATGATGGTGAGTGAGGACCTGTCTGTGGACCGGGCAGCCCTAGTGGATCGAGGTGCTTTGATGGAATTAGTTTCTGTGGGGTGTGAGTCAGAACCAGTACGACAAATCAACAGGCATCGTGTGAGCCAACCTTGAATCAAACTTTCGCTTGTCACTGAAGCAGCCACTGAGTCTCCCAGTGCGCTGTCCTTGTTTGAAGCCAAGTCCAAAGTCTTGTCAAAAGTCCCACTCAGGTTCTTGATCGAAGGCGAGCCGATGGAAGATCCGATGCCAGAGTCAATAGGCGAAGAAGCACGGTGTTGAGCCTTGGACAGAAGTTGATCCTCGAACTCACGGGCTGATCGACGACGGACAGCAGGTCTTGGACCTCGGGCACCGGAGAAAGTTTGTTCGAAGTCTGCAATAGCGTCGGCAGCAGCTCCACGTTCGTTGAAGAGCCAGTCGGCAAATGAGGAGCGTGTGTAAGTTGTCGAGCGCTTAGACAGATGAGCGATAGACACAACCGGGTCGTCTTCAGTGGATGGCGACGATGGTTGATGAAAGGTATCGGCTTTGGACAAAGACATCTTACGAGGGACGCATGATGATGAGCCAACAGTTGGGGAAGCAGCAGGTCTGGTACGGCGATGTGCCAAAGGAGAGGGCGGAGGTGGCATGGTGGAAGAAGCCATGTTTAAGACGAACAGAACCAGAAAGCAGATGACAGGGGGTCGGACTGGTCAGGTCTGTGGCAGAGTGAGTGATAGGCCAGGACAGGTGGTGTGGCTTATGACTCACCCTGTGGCCAGTTGACTCTTCAGACCGAAGCTAATGAAACCGGTACGGTAAAGTCGAAACGTCGTTGAAATGCTGATAGCTGTACTCACAGTGGGTGTGGGGTCGATCTGCCGTCTGCTGGGTATCCAGAGAGAGGGTGTGTCCCGGTCAGAGCCAGATCTCTTTCTTGTATTGAACTGTTGTGCGAAGAACGAGGGTGACCGCGAAGGTGACCCGTGGCGAAGTTCGTTCGAGTAAAGTGAGGTGTGGCCCGTGGAGGATGGAGCCGTAAAGCTAGAGAGAGCTTGCTAGGTCGAGGGGTAGAGGAACTGTACCAAGTAGCTCCCAGAGGCGACGTGTTCTGAACAAATGTGCAAGCAGATGCTGATGTGATGGCTAGGTAGTGCACAGAAGGTCTGTGGAGCGGATGGTGGACAAGCTTCGCTTGAGGCGGTGCCGAACAAAAGTGCCCAAGCGGGATGCGATGCCACTCCAGCTGTTTCTTCCAACTCAGATTGCTGGATGAGTCGAATAATGGCAGAGTGGTTGTGAGAGTGCGAGGTGTAGAAGTGCGGATGACCTGGAGTTCACGTTCCTCTTTGCTGCGCCTGCCAAAGGTGTTGCCTATTTGCTTGGCTGTCACTACCAATCATCGACCTGGCCGCCTCCACAATCATGCCGTAGTGGTGGTGCTATTCTTATCTCAGCTAGCGGCAGGCAGTGGCGATCCTTCGCGGTACCAGATTAATCAGCACCCATCTCCCTTACTTAATGACACCCACTACTTTCATCACTCACTTTTCTCCTACTGACATCGACATCGAGGCAATGCGCTATGAGTGCAAAGTCGAATCGCATATTGGCTTCTCATTGCATTTTACTCGGAGTCGGTCGCTTCGGCATCCCTCGCAAAGTTGCATCGATGTCCAGTCAAATGCAGGGTGATCGCGATCTCATGATCGTTTCGTATGGTAATGGTCGTACCTTTGATTGTGTCATCTGAGCAGGGTCATGCACGCAAGGCTCAATGCAAGGCGAAACCCAATCCTCGTGCATTTCCACGATTGGCAGTGTAAGAACGAAAGTACCACGCTACTATGCTGTTTGTGGTTTGGCACCTCGGGGATATCAATCTGTCCTTTCCGACTTTCCATCTTGGCCTTTGGTTTCCAACTCCATGCAACCGGTCTGATGTTGACCCGTGTGGTTGTAAAGACTCTATCCTCCCGGTCTCGATGTGTGATGCACATCTATGCAGCTTGATCCAGTGTATCGTTCTCTTGCTGCTAGAACCGGCCTCGTTCATTACTGTCAAGCCTGGATTGCATGATTCAGAGCAAGCATGCGTTCACCGGTTAAGCTAACGCGCGTCGACATAAAAGCCGAACCATTGAGACAAAAAGCCCACCGCAGCCAAACCGGTGTCCACAAGCTTGAATTCATGCTCGCACCGCTCGCTGCTCTTCCATTTCCCCGCTCGCCGCATGTCCGCATGGAGGCGGTGCTTACAACAGAACTCACATTTCTCCTTCGGCACAATCGCAAACGTGTCTTGAGTATGCGAAGACTTTCTTGAGCCGCATCTCGATCGTTCTCATCCATACGTTCCGTTACTACCTGGGTCTTCTGTCACGACATGTTCTTCAGGCCACCAACCTAACCGCTTCAAGCAATGTGGCAGTCGAATTACTGCCCGTCTCTGTATGCGTGTCCAATTACGAGATACGCTTCCCGTCCCTTGCGTGACACGTTCGTGAAGAAAGTCACGAAGATCGCGTTTGACAGGCTGCAGTCCCACAAACGTGATTTCTCCATGCGGCGCGTTCCTCGTGCGAAATGAATCTGCTCATGATATCGCATATCGCCTATTGTTTAAGCTCACCGAGAAACTCAATGGCTCTACTTCGCGCAATAACAGTGCCAGCATCAAGGGTCTTTGTTCCCGGCATGAACATTCCTGCCTGATAATGGCTTGAGAACAACGGGGGCTCCCCAACTTGCGCGCCAACGGCACCTCATGAACACTAGTCGTTGTCAATAGCACCACCAGCGACCCAGCCTTAACCAGGGAGCGGACAAGAATCAGGGCTGCTGCTAAAGTTACTAGAGCCGGGTCCATTCCCGCTCTGCAAGACTGTCCAGCATGTATAGTCTCGCCGGCTCCCGTGATCGTACAGCATGCGTGAGCAGAAAACCTGCGTGCTACTGCGTAAGAAGGTATAACCGGATTGGCATCAGTGTGACGTGGGGCCGGCACTTATGGTATATTACAGATAACCCCAGGGTTTCTCTCGTCAGAGCAGGGAGGTCCAAGTCGATCCCGATTTCTGGCTGCTGGCTTCCCCTGGTCAGAGGTGTTAGATTCTGTTGTTATTGATTTAGCGACGGGGAAGACTAAGGGGATTAAAGGGGGCTTAACACGCATTACCGAGGGGTTATCGGCTGCGGATGGTGTGGAAGTTGATTTCAAGGGTTGGTTGAGGCTATTGGGATTTGTGATGGTGCAGCAGCTGGGGCGCGATATCAGCAGTCCAGTGTATCTACGGGTCATAGCAGCATATCAGGTTATGCTCCTGCACTATTGACCTCGTATCGAAAATGCTAGCATAGCCAATGTCCACAACGCTAGCTGCATGTCGTCGTCAATTAATTCCTGGAAAGATGCCTGCTGTACATCGTTCTCTTAATGTCTTGCACCTTTGGGCCTGAAGGTGTCTTCAGTGATTTGGCTCTCGCCCTCGACCAAAAAATTGGTGTTCTGAAGAAGTGTCTCGTTCTTGTTCTTGTTTGCCTCGTAAGACCGGTTCAGCTACAGTGTTGGCATTATGAGGAAGATCGTTGGCGACAGGTAATACTGGAATCGCCACAAGTCTTTTTGTACACCGTACACCCCGTTCAACTCATTTGCGGGCACCAGAGAATGCTCAAGGTTCTATGACCGAGGTGCAGTTAGACGATATTGTCGGTCTTCACGGCCCCAGCGAGGCATCGCGCTGAGCATCATCGGTACTAACTTACGGCGAGCCACTCGGTGCGCAGACCTTAGTATTGACACACCTTCCAACCGTGCATTGGCATTGCTTTGAACAACTTCTGAAAGTTCCTGGCTTGAGAGCACTAAAAGGCTGCGATAGCTTATGGAGGTGATGCTCGAGTGGAGGCTGTGCAAGCTTCGCCTGTGGCTGTCGCGCCTAACTGTCTTGGTGTCGATAGACTCTCCAGCCTTTGTTCCATACGTGATGGCGTCGCTGTCCGCCAATGTCAATGCGATGCAGCCAAAAGATGTTTCGCGATGCGGATACCGACAGTGATATGCTTCGACCGTGAGAATCGTTGCTTTCAGTAGCAGCGACTGCTTGGAAGAAAGCTTTGTGTCCGCAGTTTCGTCGGACACCAAGTACTTTTCTACGTGTTTCACTCCAAGCCCTGCGCCTGAGCAATTACTGACATGCGACTGCTTGGAGCTCAGACATGTCAGCTTGTGGAGTACACTGGTGAGCTGCCAGCGTACGCAATTCTTTCTCATCGCTGGAAGATGACGAGATTACCTTCGCCGACCTGAGCACAGGGCAATTCACAGGCAAAAAAGCTCACTTCAAACTGCATGGAGCCTGCCAACAAGCTCTCAAGGATGACCTACGATGGCTCTGGTGCGATACATGCTGCATAGACAAGAGCAGCAGCTCAGAGCTTAGTGAGGCTATCAACTCAATGTTCAGATGGTACGCGTCGGCTGCACGATGCTATGTCTATCTTTCTGATGTGGATGCCAGACCCGGCAGATTCTCTCTTGACTTCAGAAAGAGCACGTGGTTCTCACGGGGCTGGACACTGCAAGAGCTCTTAGCTCCCCGGACTTTGATCTTCTACGACCGACACTGGCGATTTTGTGGTACGAAGGACGACCTAGTTGAGAAGATCTCTCTCATGACCTACATACCACAGCCCGCACTGCGAGGCGAGCCCCTGAGTCAATTTCCTATTGCACAGCGCATGGCGTGGGCTGC
>Ga0210040_10001746_pt1 | contig 32125 bp, 31 predicted proteins | sample CryGeyCG12114_NA_FD_185462 | JGI IMG/M metagenome (GOLD analysis project Ga0210040, IMG submission 185462) | Groundwater microbial communities from aquifer - Crystal Geyser CG19_WC_8/21/14_NA (SPAdes) (version 2) | ecosystem: Environmental > Aquatic > Deep subsurface > Groundwater | place: USA...
ACTTATACCGTAATTATCCCTTAACTTTAGTCTTTACTATCGTACTTTTAAGATAATCGTAGTAGTAAGCTAAATAATTACCTTTAAACACGTCGTCTATAGTACGGGCCTATAACGGTACCGTTATATATACTCTTTACCGCCGTTTAAGGTACTTTTTACTTTACTACTATAATCGCTACTAGGTAACGACGGTAATAGTTACTAATACCGGATACTACGCGAAAGTAGTACTCATCGTCCTATAGCTCGCCTTACTATAGCGAGCTATACTCCACGTACTCGCGGAGGGCGTAGTTAAAGGTTAAGTAACGGATAATCGACGAATAAAACCGGTATCGAGCGACGGCGATATTATTAGCGATAACGACCTAATTATAATAGCTAAAGCTTTATAATTAATAGTACGGGTTATATAAAGTCGGCTTTATCGATATCCTATAGTATATCCTAAAAAATCGTAAAAGTAGTCGACTATAACTTTATAAGAGTACTATTATAATAAGACCTAGAAATTATATCGATTATAGAGAATCGATTAAAAATAGAGTTATAATTTTAAATTAATATACTTAACTTTAAAATATCTTACTAACTACGCGTAGTCGTAAAAATCTTACCTATATTTACGACTTCGAAAACCTTACTATACGTAACTTCGAATCCTATACCTACGTACGTAACTTCGAATACCTACCTACTTTACGCCGTATACGAGCTAAGATTTCCCTTACCTACTACGTATAGGTTATAACCGTCGAATTTAACTATTACGCCGCTAAGATATACTACTTACACGATATAATTATAAATATATAAATAATAGCTCCTCGCTGCGTAAGGAGTCCCTAAAGGGGATATAATCTAGCTATATTTTTAATAAGACGTCGTTTTAGTATCTCTTTATTGAGAGTCGTTCGTGCGCGCCTAGTAGGGTAAGTAAGACTATAAGTATTCGCCTACCTACACTTTAATCTTCGAGGGGTTAAGTCTAAGAGAGATTATAACTAGGAGAAGAAGAATAAGTTCGGAAAGTTAGTAGATAGAACATCTATTCTATATTAATTGATCTAAGTTTGAATTTCCCTAAAAACTCATTCCAGTCATACTCCGCCAAAGGCGGCTCCCAAACATTCAATGGAGTACAGCTGAAATAACCGATACGCCTGAAACTTTGAAGATCCACCGAGGCAAGTATAAGTCCTGTGATAATCTGCAGCTTGTTGTTAACACTCGACGGATCATCATCAACAGGTGAGCCAACGAGAAACAGCCAGAGACCCCTATCGGGAGCCAGAAGAGTCGTCCAATCCTCTGTAGTATCGGGTTTCACGTTCATAGAATAGTGCCATCTGGGCAAGTCAACAGCGCTGCTTGCCTCCTTTGGAGAGCAATCCCCTTTGGAAGAATCCCATCGAATGCTGCCGTATACCTGCTTGAAGCGCGCCGCTTGCAGAGGTCCCCGAATAGTCAAGGTGCCAGAACTGACCGCGCCGTAAGGTGCGCTCTCGTTAATTAACCGCACGCTGCCATTCAGGATTTTGATTTTCCTATAATCGGACCGCTTGTAGAATATGGTGTCCTCCCAGTCGACTCTCCCATCAACCGAGGCCCACGACCAGGATGGTGCACGATATTGAATTGGGCGTGGCAAGAGTATCTCGCGGCCATACGATCCGTCTCTGTCCCCTACATGCCACAGTAACAAACATGGCAAGTATGATTGCCACAAGCCTGCCAAGTACCTGTCGCCAAAAGCCGATCCATATTTGCCTGCAATGCCAGAAAACGCGGGTAGCTTGTCTTCAGGAAATGATAGTTGACGGGAGGTATATTCGGTTACCAGTGACATGAAGGCGCCCAGCTCAGAGGTCCAATCTGATGAGAACCATTCCTCTCGTGGCAACTTGTATATGCCTATGCCTGAGTTGAAGTACATCGAAACAGGAAGAGTCTCTTTCTGAAAGGAATCTTCGTACCAACCTCCGCTGTCTTGCCAGAAACGACATACCCAACGCAATTGTCGCATGCCAAACACAAGTGTACGAGGTGACAGCACGATCTCTTGTAAGGTCCAGGCTCTCCGCTTTGTTGGTTCTGCTCCGGGATCGTAGTCACAATCTCTTTCCGTTAGGTAGATGGATCCTTGAGAACATGAGCCAGCCTTGAACCCGAGACGGAAACTGATTGTATGAGCTGAAGCGGGTGGTCTGACACCTAAGAAACCTTGCTGGCAATCATGCGCACTAGCTGCTGAGATCGTGAGGAGCGAATTCTCATAAACCTCTGGGATTTTTGAGATTTCCCGTGCCGTGTCCATTTCGTCGTCCTGGACTATACATAAAGAATCTACCCACAAATATCTAACGTTGAGTGCCCGCGTGAGTAGTATCGCGTGTCGGATAGTCAAAGGCAGATCGTCAATCGGAATTGTGCTCTTGTAGTCTTGCAGTGTCGTGCGGGTAAGCTTATGAGTCTGCCCGGAACCCCAGCAATAGCTTAAGGTTGTGTAAAACCCGTATTCACGGCTACAATGGTCCCATGTCTCTAAACAGATTTTCGTCGACGTAGTGTCTAGACCGATGTCCAGAACCCTGGAGGGCAAGATGGTCTTCTCCGGTTTCAGGCCTAGATATAGCTCTTTCTCGCACTCTTTGAGCCATTCTTGAGCCTTCTTCACGCTGTTCATTAGAGTTGCATCGCGATCGAGCGGTCTACGGTCAAAATACAACGCTGCAGTATCATCTGGCGCAGTACTGGTCAGCGTGGGTATGGACGACAACTCTTTGAAATGCTATACCTTCGGTAGTATAAGCTTCAAATTCGATCGGTTTTGAAAGGATCGAATGATCTTCGTTTGCTCGGGGTGTGCGATCGGTCCAAAAAGCGTACATTTCTGGACCTAGAGAGTCGTAACCAGGGTAGAATTTGGAAGAAAGCATAAGGATATGTACCCCTTCCTTGATATCCTCACTAGCATCGCCTAGCATTCTCTGATAAAGCAAACACCCTTGTGTCGCAGCTGTCGATGCTGTGTCTTTGCTCCGACACAAAATGGTTATTCCTTCTACTATGTCCGTAGGATCATCTCTATGCGGTCCAATGATGTCGGTATCCAAATTTAATGTTAATTCCTGGCAGTAAAAGCAAGAATGTGTGATGGCACGTGGCACGTCCATATCAATAGTGTAGGTACCTCTTCAGTAGAGGGTCTAGCTCTTTGCGTATCTGACTTAGGTCCCGTACTGAAGATAATGCGTCTATGAAGGTTGTTGAGTGTTGGATACACTTAGATATAGGGGCTCTCTTTCGTGGGTTGATCAGGGGGTCTCTCGAGACACTGACCTGTGGCTCAGCTGTTTGCTAAGAAAGAATCCACAACGAGTACAATGGTGCCATTTTATAAGAGCTCCCTAAACTAAGCCACGTAAAAATACTGTCTCAGCCTCTGACCTATGCCAAGACAATATACGAGCGTTATCATTGCATTATTTTAGCGAAGCCCGCTTTTTTTAATCCATTCAGTAGGCGAAGCTGTACCCCGCACTATACATAAACTTGTTACGAGCTATGACCGTTCTATGGGTATGTCCCCTGCTATGGGAAGGTCAAGCGAGGAAGCATAGCACGTGACAGCCAGGGGCCTAGTCACGTAATGACTTGATAAGGCAATACTTGGATAGATGGTTGGACTTAGGACTATAAGTACTCGATACATAAACACAAATCTTCCTTATAGTGTCCTCTACAGTTCGTCCAAACTGTATAGCCTAGCTATTTGAGACTCATTCGTACACTCTGCTGACCCACTCCGAGACAAACCTTTAGGGTTCTACACGTAGTGTCACCAGTCTGGTGGGGCCACACCTCGTAATACCAAGGTCAGTACAAGTATACCTCAAGGAATGGGCCGAAGGATTGAGTTACTTGACGCTTGTTGTCCTTTCGAAGCAGCTTTCCAATGCATCTCTGCATCGCTGCCTTTGTCGTTCTTTGAGCCCACACAGCCTCGCCGTGTATGATGCCATGTAGATAGCAACTCCCAACGAGTGTGAACGCAGGTTGTTGCTCCGCTTCTGACTTTGAACGGAGCACGTAAGCTTTATTTCCACCAGCAAGGACATAGACATTATCTCCAACCGAGGTGTTTGCTAGTGCTGAGCCCACATATCCGTTCTTGGTTACGATGAAACGATTTGCAGAGTTCACCCGAGATATGGTATCTCGAATCAAATTAGTTGGACCCCAGTCAACAGGTGATAATCTTTGCTGGCTGAGGACCTCATCTTTCCACCAATAGAGGAAGTTCTTTCACCCAACATCATCGGTTCCGCATTCCCGCATGCACTGTGTGTTCAGGTAATGATCGAGCCTTGACACAGTGTATGCCAGAAGGCCGTTCGCAATAGGCCGCCGCCAGTGTAGGGACGATTCTATCTTCTACAAATGCAAGATTACATTGACTCTGCCATACAAGCAGGGGTTTGCATACGCTCGCGTGTCAGGCAATGCTCAACCTCCTGGAAAATCTCTCCGACGGTCAACACAGTGTCAATCACTATGCCTTGCATTTGGAGCACAGTAGCCGATAGGACCCTAATATGGTGGTCACAATCTCCACTGGCTCGGAGAGGTTCACATCTGTAATGATGCAAACTATAACGATCTGACATCTGACGACTTGTGATGCTCCAATCAGGCACCCATGGGGGAAGTTGTAAATGAGGGTTGTAATCTACAGTCACGAAGTCGAAGAGCTTCAAGTGTGCACTGCAGTCATGAGCTGAAGACATATTCGGTGTACACCCGCTCGACTGGCCAATCGTAACGAGCACATGTCTGGAAATGCACGTCAGGCAAAATCCCTAACAGGCCGTATATCTTACCGCCAGGATCTGTGGCAGTCTGGTTCCAGCCGAACGTAAGGGTGCTGAAGCCGACTCGAGGATAGCTTGCGAGAAGTCGTAAATTTTTGAAGCTTTGCATTCTTTGGAGGAGAAGCCATAAGGAGTGTATGAAAACCCTGGAGGTGTGGGGATCGCCTAAGAGGTCGTTCTGGATGTCTAGCAGATTGAAAAAGCTGTTCATATGCACATGAAGGTCTCCACAATGCACAGAGGCTCTTCGAACAAGTATCACCTCCTGCAGAATCCAGGTCCTCGACCACCATGATCGATCCATGAAATGTTTGGTGCAAGGTAATGTACTCTCTGGTACATCACGAGTCAACGAGCGTCCCTCCAGCCTGACGGTCGATAGGAACTTGACTTTCTCAGAACGGTTCGAACTTCGTGGATATTGATGTGCAATGGTTTGCATGGCTCCCATGTTTCAGCGCGCTACAGCCGCATTGCGGGCCACCAATCTGAGTCGACGCAATGCGGAGAAGTACTCCGCTTCATCCATCTTGGTCGGTGTAGGCTGTGCTCCATCGAACAGGCAGCACTGCCAAGGTGGTCGTTATACGTTTCAAAACAACGGTTCTGATGACGCTGTCCCAAGCTGAGTGAATAGATCCCGATGTTTCGAAGTCTTCTGTAGACGGTCCTCACCAGTCACAGCCGAGTTTGGAATGGAGGTTTGACACGAAGCACCTCGAAGACTCCTGGGGAGTGCATCCTGCATACGCCCTCTGTCAGCCTCGTACGCCACTACAGCAACCACCGGAAGTGTAGGGTTTTCAAGTACCAGGGTCATGTCTCACTACACGATCCAGAACGAGAGTTTTCGTCGTGAGAATCTGGGCTATTACTTAGCAGTAGTTATGTACTTATAAACTCAATCAGAGATCGGTCAACACACCTTATAGAGGCTAGTGCGGACCGCCTACTCGGCACCTAAACAAGTGTTCTAACTGCCTACGTGCCTGGGCCGCGGAGTAGATTTTCCTCTCTACGACAGCGTAACTACTTATCTGAATGTCGGGAGGGATCGAAAACGGCCCTTATAAGACGAAAAAGGTACTTAGGTACTTATAGATGAATTGCCTTTGCAGATCGTCCTGAATTGTGTGGCACGGTACTTGGTACTTATGGCAAGTCTGTATCGGCACCAGTTATACGCTCTACAAGGTAGGCAAGTACTTACTTAGTACGTACTATGTACTTAGACGTCTAAATGTCTAAGTACCTTCTGAATTAAGTCTGAGTACCCAAACACCTACTTAAAGGTAATCTGACGCGGATGAAGAGAGCTTCTGAACTATAGATAACAACTACGTGACGGCACGTATAAGCGCGGTAGGTTAAGCTCCGCCAGCACCGTCATACTTAGCAGCCAAACCCATTTGGTCGTATTTAACAGGCTGAAAAGTATCGCAGACGCTAGGGAAAAGCTCGCGAGAGGAACACAGCCTAAGAAGTTAGGCGGCGACTAGATATTGACACGATATAATCGTGGGTTTTGGGGGTCTAGTGATGGTGGTGAAGTTTTGACAGCATGGAGCCACTTAGAATCAAAGTCAGATATCTGCTGGATTAGCAGGTCAACACTGTGCTGAAACAATGTCAACCTCGGCCATTGCGTAACACTGTATAGCGGTGAAACAGGTTCACCAGATTGGAGACGACCGCCACCGATGCGGTCCGTGAATATGGCAGTATTTGTATTACCGGGTCCTGCTCGGTGATTCCTATACTTGTATTCGTTTAGACGAATACTGGTGCTTCTGACGCTATCTGTGCTGTTTATATAATTGATATTCACGCTTATAGTAAAGAAGTAAACTTCGTATAAGAGTATAGTAGAGGTCTTCGAAGATACTGAAACGTGTTCGTCTTGTAAAGGAGACTTGTACTATAACTTCACAGTATTCAGGTGCAGCATAGGCTGTATTGTAAGATCAATCTTCTGGCTCATATACTTTTTCTCATTATGCTTAGCCTTGCCAACGAGGCGGCTCTTCTACAGTTTCTTTTTCGTAATTCATGCCACTGTCATACACGTACCCTATCGTATATAGGCCGACTTGTAGTATTTCAACCAAGTCTCCACCTTCAGATAGAGCTTCTGGACTCAATTCTTACTTATGTCCAGTCTGACCAGTTGGTGCCTTCCATATATGGAACTACCTCATGAGGTCCTTCAGAGGCAAGGATGTAGCCTGGCTCGCACTTAGTGAAGGATACTTTGGGCTGGATCTCATAGAAAGCGTCGTATTTCGTGTCGAGTGCTTGCTGAAGGTTTGTAATCTTTCCGTCCGTGTGAATGCTGGACCACGGCAAAGTGCAGGAAGTCGCTTTGCAGTCTTTCATTACCAACAGCAGTGCATCGAGGCGGTTTCGGACCTGCTGGAGTGGTCGGCCAACGATAGACTTGCCGTCAACTTTTGCGAGATTGTTCATTTGGCCAGGATCGTTCTATAGATAGATCGATGGTTAGTCGTTGTTAGAGACCAAGTGAATGACTGGTAAAGGTTGAAGAAGCACGGGCTAGAAGCCTTGCCATAATCAAGAGAAACTTACAATCATATCATAAAATTCCACTTCGTTGGTACACCAGACCGCGTAGAAGAGGCTGTAACCATCGCCGCTTATTCTGAATGCCTTGTAGGTGTTGTTGGGGTAAGTAGCTTAAGGTAGAAAGTATTAGTATAGGAGACTTTCAATGGCGGGAATACACAAGAGAATAGTCATCACTTACTAGGGAAGCCGCCGGGTTGTCCCGTCGACGCAAATTTACCCTCTCCGTATCCAAGACCCCAGTACTCAACGCCCACATGGTCGCGTCGCGGATCTTTGAGTGCCTTTTGCATGGCACCTTGCGTCAGAGGGATGGGCGTTCCGTCGAACTCGCTTCGCAACGGCATGCCGGCCAGCTCGAACAGAGTCGGCACAATGTCGGTGTGAGAAGTAACGAAATCAACAGTCTTGCCTTTGGGCACGCCGGGACCGCGGACATAGAACGGAACATTGATGTCCTCTTCGAACGCGCAGGTCTTGCCAGGCTGTAGACGATGTTGACCCATGTGGTAACCGTTGTCCGAAGTGTAGATAATAATCGTATTGTCCAGTATGCCAAGGTCATCCAGTTTCTGTACGACTCCATCGACTAACTCATCGACTGCTGCGAGCGATTGTAGTCTAAGCCTGTAGAACTCATCAAAATAGGCGAGTTCTGTCTCATTAAGTTTTGGTAGTTGAGAGATCCAGCTGGCTCCACTCGGCTAGAATAGTGTTAACGTTAGATATCTCTCGACAGGGTTGAAGCATACCTGGTCCGGGTTGAAGTTGTACCCGCGAGGAATGGTTGCATTCGGATACAGACCGGCATGACGAGGCGCTGGTTGAGGAACAAGAAAGCCTCCGGAGCCCAGATATTCGACGTGTGGCGCGATCGGTGCAGATCCAACAAAGAAGGGCTTGCCCCCTTTGGCGCCTTCCTCTATGAACCCAAGCGTGTTTTTTATGATACCTAGGACTGAACGGGTTGCGCCATGTTGCATCTATGCCTCCACCACCATCTATTGCGCCATCCTTAATAGGACGGACGTAGGCTTGTTGAGGAGAACCTGACACAAGATGTAATATTTCATCCTAGGCTTTCTTTTAACACGGGGGCCCATCCGTTGTCGGTATAGGTACACTTATTCAATACTAGGCTTAGGACCCCGTACACTGCGAACAGCATAGGACTAGATTTAAGCACCGTAAATTTTGATGTTTGCCCTACTAATTGTGAGGGACGGTCAAAGCAGTCTAAAGTGTTGTCTCGACGTGTAGCGCCAGATCAGACATATGCTAGCACTCAGCTCTGAACCTCCTAGATCGCCAAGCGCCTGAAATACTCCCGAGTAGAAGCATTGTTGTCCGTAGGGAGCCCGCCATAAGCTCGTTCTAAAATGTTGACACGGAAACAAAAGAATTCAACGGAGAAAAGTCGAGTACGAAACAGTAGGCCAAGTAGTAGGATCACTTTAGGGATATGATCTTCCTAATTTCATAGTGACAACCACAGACTAAAGAAAACCGTTTTGGCTGGAGTACGGCGACACTAGCTTTATATGTTTTGCTCTTGTCTCACGAGTGAACCGTCCCGTGTCGAGGTGCAGCATTATATACTCGGTCTGTAGCTTGGATCATCCAGGGGTCGACATACACACTTAGCAGCCATTCACCTACGTCTCCCGCCCAAGAAGCCTTTGATCTTATTAGACATAACAGTACACTGGGTGCTCTTGCTAAGCCAGTCTGTCTGTGAAGAACTGGTCCGCTTGTATCTTCAACACATCCATGACATTTTCCATTCGATATTTCATCCACCAAGTCTGCCGGAGGATGTCATCACCGGCAAGGTATCCAGACTTATTTTTTTCTCCATGATAAGGGCATCAGCAAGGTTAGATGGCACTTTATCGCACCGGAACTGTGTTGAGCGGTTATTAGATTCTCCAATGACCCTTTCTTTGCAGGTACAGATCCCCGAGCGTGCAACAGACCCTATGCTCGAGAAGCAGAGTGTCTACTCAACGGCCGGGATATCTCGATGACCACAGTCCAAGCCTGTATCCTCCTCGGTCCCTTTGTTATCACCGATGGTGAGGCAGCCGCGGAAATTGTTTTCTTACAGCATCGCGTGTCGCACTGCTATGGTACTAGACTTACCCAATATGACGACTTTGAGCAAAGCTGACCAAAGAAGGCCGCATCTGGGGTATGTACATCAAACCTCACTTGGTGCCTACTAGCATTCGATTCGTAGCATGGTGGTCGTTAAGCATGATCGATGTATGGTCGTCTGCAGGAGTACGTCCGCCGCGGCCGTTGGCGCCGGCTGACAACGTGCCCTACCATATAGAAGAGATCAGTTTTCCCAGGCTGAGGCGTGATGGATTCAACCCTCCGAATCCTATGTCGGTGCAGGAGTCTTTAGCATCGCTGTTGACACAAATGGTCAAACTGAATGCCATATTGTATGAGATTCATACCGCAATCCAGGTCGCCGCTGCTGCCGAAGCATATGAATTCCATCAGCATGACGCAGTCGGTATTCTGACTCGGAAGCTTGACGACTGGTCAAGAATTACTGTTGAAACTTGTCCTTGGTCAATGCAGGAAATAGGCGTTTGCCCATACTGCTCGATGTCAACCGTGCTGTGTTTCGGCGCCGATCCACTCCACCGCCATCTGTGCATCGACGACGTGACTCGGGACAGCCGTTGACGGTAGTATCTGTGATGGATGTGTCAAAGGTGTCCATTTAGTCGACCGCTCTTCCAGCGGTCGAGTTTATCTACAGCTAAAGTTGCCAAGCCTTGGCCCTTCGCGACTACCTCGCCGTCAGCCCGTCGTGACTTCCCGCGCTCTCGTCGTGACCACGTCAGCTCTGCCCATGTCTGTGACAGTATCAGTGAATAAATAAGCAGGTAGTACGTTAACGACTGACGAAGCCCGTCGATCAGTCGTTCCTCAAAGCACAGAACCTCCGGCCTACAGTAGTTTGTTCCCAAAAGCATGCTGGAACGACTACTCACATAGAGTTTCCCTCAAACGTGGGGTAGCGGCCCCACCTTGCGCGTACGTCATGTAAGATAAGCATTGCAGTCTGAGCTCGTTATCTGCCTGCCGGCGTAGTAGAGCTACCAGCCGACCACTGACTACCGTCCCTTTCGAGATGTCAAGTCTGGACAACGTTTCAGAAATTGGTAAGGCACAAAGCTTGTTGGTCTTACCATCGTAAAGTCCAATCTATCTCCTCATCGAACCGTCAACCAGCACGGAACAAGTGAAATCGTCAAGCTACCTCTCAGCTTCACCAGTGAGCTCAGGTACTACTACTACGACTACTACGTAGTCCCGCTGGCCGCGTACGTGTGAGTCCACGATAACACAGCCAAACACCCGCGACGATGCACATGTTCCGCCTCACCACGCGTTGCCCTCTGCGAGCCGCCCGAAGCGGGCTCCTTCGCCCACTAGGCGCTCGATCCTCCCCTCGCCAGTCGCTACGGCTCTTCACCAGCCAGCCGCGCCTTTTCATCAAGGAAGACGCAGATCGCAGCCCAGAGGAACTTGAGAAGCACAAGGAAGAGCACCTCGAGAAGCAGGAAAAGGGCGAGGGCGAGTGGGACCGCAATCTTGCTAGTCGTGGAGAGGAGAGTATTGCCGCGGACAAAGACGCAGATAAGGTTGATGATCATGAAGAGCACATGGAGGATTTGCAGAAGCAAACGGCTGGAAAGAGCGAGGAAGAACACCCTGAGGGAAAGGCGTAGTAAGGCTCTATGATGGATGAGGACAGCGACGGTGCGAGGAGTCGAGAGACTGAGCCTTACGGCACGGGCTCTAGGACATATATGGAAGATATAAAGTCATCATGGCGCCCTCTCTCATGCGTGCCAAGTTTCAGTAACAAGTTCTCTCTATTGGATTCGTGTCTTGTTGTCTATGTACACGAAGGTTATTAGCATGCCCTAGGGCGTACTTGTTTTGGGCGAGCCATTGAGCTTAAAGTAGCCCGGCTGCAGTGTCTGGTAGACACCAGTCGGGTCATATTTCGCCGCAATCTGCTGCAGCCTCGCTTTGTTCTGCGCCCCGTAACTAGCGATAACATCCTCGAACTCGCTGGCATAGTTCATGTAGATATACTCTTCGGCTAGTCCCATACTCTGTGCTACCGCAATGGAGCGCTTACGGATGTTGGAGTTGATCTGAAGAATGGACTGGTCGTCTGTAGGGTCTGACCACATCATCGCCGAATTCGCAAGCAGATATGGGCCTTCCGAAACAGACAGACCAAGAGGGTTGCCTCCGTTCTTCTGCATCTGTTGCAGCATTGGTATGGTGATGACCTGGAGAGTGATTGCAGGAAGAAAGTCGGTTGCGTTGACCTTAGGAGCAATTTCTTCATAGAAGATCTTCTCGATGGGAGTTGCGAGATCTTTATTCAGCTTGTATGTCGTAGCCCAGTACGTCTCTCTGAAGCCATCAGGGTTGCTGGCATTCAATTCCTGAGTCATGTTGGCAAGTGTACGAATCATAGTTGTATGCTGGATAGCAGGTATGGCCTTATATTCGTCGAAGATCGGGGCATCCGATACAGGCTCCGCGTATTGGATATCGGCGAGAGCAAAGTTTTGACCCTGAGCATGGACAAAAGCCAGGAATTGAACAGCTTTTGGGTCGGACGCCGCATTGACGCCAAGATTGTAAAAGGCGTCTATGGCAGCAGAGAATTGGGCTTCCAGGAATGTACGGCCACCACCCCAGATCATCCCGACAGGGATTGTTTCGAAATTGAAAGTTGTGACAATACCGAAATTATTACCTCCGCCACGCAAAGCCCAGTACAGGTCGGAGAATGAGGTAGGTGATGCTGTAACGATAGCTCCACTTGCCGTTACAGTCTGGTTTTTTCAGTGGACGCATCGATAGATGATGGGTTGGACGTACCTCAAAACTGGCAACATTGTCACATGCCCAACCATACAGATTGGAGAAGAATGATATGCCACCTGTGAATCATCAGTAAACGTTATGGAGCGAGACTGTGACGTACCTCCGAGGGTGAGCCCCCAACACCAATACCGGATACACGACCACCCACGACTTGGAGATTGTTGTTGGTTAGCGCAGGCGCGGTGTAGACATTGAACCACTTGTTGCCAGCGCCCACCGCTGCAGTCTTCTTGTCGGGGGAAAGTGTGACCTGGTCCAGCTTCTCAAGCGAGACAGTGATGCCACCTTCAATGTTAGAAGCTCCGGCGAATGCTGCATGACCACCGCTCTTAACCGCAAACGGACACTGTGTGAGTCGAGACAGAAGCACCTGCACGGAGACATCGACGGGCTTTCCTGGCTTGAAGATGCAGTATGGCAGGACTTCTTCTTGTTGCTTAGACCAGTACGCGTTTTCGAACGCTGTGTAATCTGCGCTGTCTTGCGAAAAGACCTGATCAGAGCCGAAAAGTGTTCGCAGAGAAGCACACTGTCGGAGCAGGACAAGTTAGTTTAGCATCCTATCGAGCTTCGATACCTCCCCCACTTACAGCAATTGAGCATGCCGATACTGAGGATCGCTCGCTCAAGGCTGCCAACGCAGGAATGGTGGAAACGTTCACGCCAAGAGCGACCAAGGCGTCTGTCACGTTGAAGTCGGTTGGCTCGATGGCCTTTGCGAGGTTGGAGCCGGTCGTGTCAAAGTTGTCCTGAGCGGTTGCCAGGGCAGCTGCCCCTACAAGCGACAGAAGTGAGAAGCCACGCATAGTGATGTTCACTGAGTAGCCCCAAATTCCCAGGACTCAGGCGTATAACCAGGGCAGATGCACAAGATCGAAAGTAGTGACGGAGGGGTCCCGTAGATTAGAATGAACGTGAAACAAGGAAGAATGGTAGTTGATAGATAGGATCAGCCATACCATGCCGGTCATCTTTGCTCTTTCATATCATACTTGAGGAGAGGATTGTAAGACAAGGGTCGTTGTCTGACAACAGGCTTCGAGTCGCCTGCGGAGCGAAGCGGGTGACTATGCAGTTGTGGATTGGTTACTTGCAATAGTACTTCGGAGGTCATTGTCTGTTTCAGAAGGTGATACTTTTGGCGACGGTCGAGTGGCTAGGCTTTGCCAAAAGGGCGTTAGTAAGACAATAGGTTGTACAACCACTAGATACGCCCCCGATGCGAAGTAGGAAGACGGCACGAGCAAGGTTAGATATGTCGGATCATCCATGTCAGGCATGCATCCATGGATCCTGCTTGTTCAGGCGGAAAAACAAGGTAGTAGTCGGTGACTGCTCGTCGTATCCAGAAACTCGAAATGTTCACTGAAGACTCTGTCTTCCATGCTCACACATTATCCGATGCAGTCGGTACTGACAGTGCCTCAAGAACCCGAACGGCGTAGCTTCATGGTTCTCTTGTAGGGTGTGCTACACATTGCACCAAGGTAAATGTGGAGCTTGCCAACATGTTATGTCCTACGTCTTGTGGCATATGGGAAGTGAACGTGCCTACCTGAGCATTGTCCGGCAGTTCTTGTTGGTGGACAAGCGCTCGAGCCGACGCGCATGTGGCTGACGATCTGCAACATCAAGATGGGATCAGGGTACACCATGGGGCCGGACCTGCATCTACCGTGGTTCTTTCGTTGTCGCCGAGCAGCCGTTACAGGCCCTTACAGATAGTAACATAGCTTCCGCGGTTTTAGCCCGATCCAGTGGAGTTCACGTTCGGTTTGGAGTTGTTCCTTTGCATCGTGCCTGAAGCTGTCACTGATGCATTGCACTTGAACGATATTAGGTTGGCTTACCCGACGTTTTTAGTGAGAACGTTGTCTCAATACACTCACTTGTCATTGTAGGCTGGGAACAGTAGGATAGCGGAAGGTATATGAGAGATATGTAGCTTGCTATGGTGTGCATGATTGACCGAAAAGTAGCGCATATGGGCGCCGAAGCTCCACATCGTTCTACACACGGGATCGAAGTTGTGTCGTTAGTCGGATAAGCTGTGCCTCTGTCGTCGTTGGAACAACGGTGTTCAGACCACAGTAATTGTGTACACGTACAGTACTTGCTTGCATCGAGTGGGCGAGGACTGCCTTCCCTGATTGTAGTGGCAGGTCGAAACACAGTATGCCTTGTCGCGAGTTAACGGTGGAGTAGTTGAGATGCGTGAAGGAGCTTGGAGCTTTGGGGGCCTTTAATCATTCAATACGCATCCCGCGGGACCTGAAGCCTGCGTTCCGTAGGCTCCCCGCCGACCCACATCGTGCATCCCGCCGGCCTTAGCACCGCGAATCTTCCGAGGTTCTTTTCACGTTTATGCTTGGATGTCGATCTCCATCCAACTTCCACCACACCACATACTGGGATAGGTGAGCCCACGCCGTGTAGCGACCACAGTTCGGGTATAGCAGATTTCATCTGTTTGCTTGTTCCAATCTCGCGGGAAGATACACCTCATGCCACATCAAGACTATGCCGCATATCGTCCATTCACCATGCCGCTATTGGCGCCTTATGGTCCATTGTCAAGATGGTGAAGCTGGTAAAGCTTGTGTTCGGCTCCAAAACTAGGAAGCTTCCGGCGGCATAGGTAAGGAAGACAGTATCCTGCAGTTAGGTATCCGAGCTAGGGTCGATCCTGGATGATACACTCTGCTGCAAGTATCCTTGTCGTTCACGGCCTCTGTGGGCTCTCCTGATGCAGAACGGATATCGATGTAAAAGGACATGCACCGGGTTCTGCCTCTGCTCGGGCTGTTGAGCTGGTGTGAGTGTACCCCTCATTACAGGAAGCAGATATCTTCGCTCCTTACTCACGTACGCTACCATACTGCTTTGATCTGGCAGTCCGTGGCTTTGTCTCACCCTCTAGGTAAAGCCTCACGACTGGCACTCTTGTTCTTTTAGCATACTCGTCCAGTAGTTGCTCAAACCCTATCGCCAATATGTCGACAAACGGATATGTCACCAAGTCAAAGCTCTTCGCCACGGCGTACACCATGATCGCATGTACGACCACCGTTCTAATCCTTCGAATTGCATCGCAAGTTATGAGGGCGAAGAAACTACAACCCGAGGATCTCCTGATTATTGCTGCATACGTCTTTTTCATGGTGCTGACGATACTGTACATCGTGGTGGCTGGACCACTATTCCGTATCACAAAAGTCGGCATCGGCAAAGCTCCTCAATACCCAGAGATGATGGAAGACTATCGTTTTATGCTCAAGCTGTTCTTCTGTAACACAATGTTCCTATGGTTGACTCTGTGGTGTGTCAAGTTTTCCTTGCTTGCTCTCTACCGAAAGTTGATGAGCGGTCTCCAAGCCTATGTCCGGTTATGGTGGGCGGTCAGTATCTTCTGCGCAGTGGTAGGTGCAGTCAGGCAGAGTAAGATACAGATTGTCTGACTTCATTCTAGACACTCCTTGGCTGTATAATCTCAGAGTTCACCTCTTGCTCAAGTCTGTCGGCGTGGTTGACTCCTGGTGCATGTCTGACACCTCGGGATGTACGTGCGCAGATTGCTAGCCTGTACTTCTCCTATGCAGTGGATGTGTTGTCGGATCTTCTGAGTATGGAAGCCAATGAAGTACATTGTTCGGTTACTGACGCCTCACAGTTATGTTTCTGCCACTGCGACTGATATGGACACTTCATCGACCGAGATCACAGAAGTTCGGCGTAGGCGCTCTCTTCTGTATCGGCTGGATTTGCATTATCATTGCGACCATCCGAGTTGCTCAGATCGGCACGAAAGCGAAGAGTAACAGTACATCCAGCACCGAGTGGCTTGCAATGTGGGGGATCGTGGAGACGGCGATTGGTAGGGTGCAAATCTTGACGACTTGCTCGTACATGGCTAATTCCCACAGCTGTTATGATAGACTGCTGCCCGGGCTTATACAGCACGTTTCGAGACGTCCAGCGAACACGACAGGGTACTGGCTATGTGTCTCACGGCTATGAGCGGCAAGCGGATAGCTCGGCTGCTGGAATAGCCTTGAAGAATGTGAAGACATCGGCGGTACGTAGTGCGACCGGAAGAGCAAGTGCCTCATACTGGAAAGACCATACCACAAGTAGTGAGGCGGAGTTGGCAGTCAAGTCGGGTGACATCTACGTGACGACAACGGTGAACGTGCAAGATGCGGATGAGTTCGTCCACGCAGGCAGGATCGGGCATGCTCGTTGAGTGCCTTCGCCTTCCAAGGTTCCTTTGCCATGTTTCACCATCATATTGTCACGATAATTGCTCAGGTGTGCCCTGGCTTCGAGTGTGTGACAATAGATGCTCCTTTATTAGCGATATAGGCAAGATCCAGTAGAGGTTTCTGCTTTCCAAAAAGTCGAGAGGTTTGCGATGCGTGCAGCTGAAGAATAGTGTAGATACTGTGATGCCTCCCTAGGTCCAGAGTCAACTTGTTCGACCCGAGGAGTACAACCTTCTCGGCGTCATGGGTTCGTGTCATTGTAAGCAGTCTTCGGTGATTATCATTGCACGAAATGTTCTTGCGCTCGTCCAGTCCGTTGACGCACGCCGGCGAAGATAACGTGGTTCCCTCCTCGGCCTGCGTCCGGCGCCCATCGGCACCTTCCACAACTCCAAGTCGGCGTCCAAGTGGGAAATCGGCCCAAACGAACCTCGATCAACATGAAAATTGCTTGTTGTCTTTCTTCGGCCCCAACGATTCTGAAGTCAGCCTGGTCTTCTTCATAAACAGCACTGCTCTACGTTCTCCACCTCATCAGGATCCAACAACCGGAACCCTAAACTTAGTCATCGTGCTCCAGCCATGTTGTACTTGAAGTGCGTCACAGAAGGTATTGGTGTGCAGCGTGGTATAGCCAGTAAGCAGGGTAGGATTACATATTAATCTATCAAGACAAGTATATCGCGCTAGGTTTTCACGTCGTCACATCGTACATTGTCAGGGCCAGCCATGACAAGCTTCTGAGCCACAATTTCAGTTCAGCCGCATTCAATTGAATATGGAGAATGTTGGACCATCTTCGAAATCCTTCAAGTTCGAAGAGGCGTCCTCGATCGCTTCGACCAACCTGTCGGGTAACGGACCTTCTTCGAGTGCATCGAGGTTCTGCTCCAGCTGCTCTTGACTCGAAGCACCGACTATGATTGCATCACCGAGTTCGGCATCGAGTTGCGAATGCCATGTAATCCACCGTAGCGCGGCGTTGTGGCCAGGAATGTCGAACAACTTAGCCCATTCTTTGATCACTTCGGCGGCATGGAATAGCTCATTGTGGAAGTAATCTGCCGCATACTTCTTGCCAAGTGGCGAGCCGCGGCACCAGCGAGAATCGCTGTTCTCCACCGAGGACAGCGTGGTGCGATTGGAGAGGAAGCCGCATGCGGCGGGACTGTAGGCATAGAAGGCGATTTTGTGCTTGCGCAGTATGGGTAGGAGGTCTTGCTCGGCCTGTCGGCAAAGCAGATTGTATTGTCCTTGGTAGACTGTGGGAGCGACTAGGTTGTGCTGTTTGCAGATGCGCATGATGTCTTCGACGTCGGCAACGGTGAAGTTGGATATACCGAAGCGTTCGAAACGACCCGCGCGGAAGGCCGCGTCCATGGCCCGGCAGGTTTCTTCGAAGGGCGTGGTGCGGTCGGGCGCGTGGAGGTAGACTATGTCGAGAACGGGGATGTTGAGGGCTTTCAGACTGCGGGAAATGCTGTCGTGGATGTTCTCTGTCTTGTGGCTGCCGGGTGCGAAGCTCATGACTTTGGTGGAGACGTTGGCCGTGGCGATGCCTACTTCACCTTGACCTAGGAGCTTTTCGCAGGTTCCCGGCCGGCCGACGGGATAATTACGGGCGGTGTCGATGTCCAAGTAGCCACGCGAGCGAAATTGACGGACGAAGTTGGAGGCATCCTCGGTGGTGCTAATTTTGCCGGTGAAGGATCGTGAGGAGCCCATGGAGACGGTGCCGAGGATGACTTTGACAGGTGGTTTGCGAGGGGTATACTGCGGTGAAGAGTGGTGGAAACTTGGGGCTCTGAACATCCTCGGCCTGACCGGAGAGGAGTTTTGGCTTGAAGACTCCGTTTCCTGAGTTTGACAAGTTCCCACCGACCATATCGAGGATGTCGATCCATGAGAACATGCTGATGAGATGGATGATTTGCGTGAAGTCGATAGCCTTGAGGGCATGGCTGCTCGATTTCTGTAGGCAAGTCGGAGGATTAAACGCGTATTGCCTCCAGGCGTCCGTGAATATCAGGCGGGCTGCAGGTAGGGATGGATCGACGTACGTGACTACTGTGGGAGGCATGATATACATACAGCAGAGTAGCGCTGAGATTGGCTAGCGTTCGAGTCATCCACCTGTCGTGGTAGAGCATTACCAGGAATTTCACAAGGGCTGAGACTGAACAACGTGAGATACGAAACCCATCAAACCTTAGACAATGGCGCTGTGTTGTTGGTACAGGCTCCTGCAGAAGCTGGTTTTGTGGGTTGCTCGTACCACAGTAAGCTGCACAGATGCTACAAGTAAGGCGAGGCTTACCGTGTGGAGCGATGGTCTAATGCATACAATATCGTGATTCGGTGGGCAGGCTGGTGGAGACATGCACATGGAGGGTGGTCAGCCAGCCGTGGTCAGCTTGTGGAAATCGTGACCGGCCAAGAGGTCAGTCGAGGTGGTGATTGCCGTGGCCGAGAACGTCGTGCTGCAAGACGCAGGTGAGTTATCGAAGCCAGCGTGACTGTTGCGAGCTGAACTTGAGTGTCTGGCCTTTTGCTGCTGGATGTTGAACCGTAAAGGGAACGCCTAGGTAGGCAGGTAGGCAGCCAAGCCTGTGAATCACTCGCTTAAGACCGGAATTGGCGATCAAGCTGCAGTCACTGCAGCGTCCAGACCCTTGGCTGACCAGTGACCACTAGGTACAAGTAGCAAAAGGCCAACCAGAACCAGCCTATCCGTGTCGCATACACGTGTCGGCTAGATGGAGCGGAGGCGTTGTTGACCAAATATCGTGTGTGTCCTGGCGTCTCCCATTTGAGAGGCTCGGCTATCGCATCTGACTGGCTCAAACTCCTCGGAAGTGACCACCGAAGTGTAGAGCTAAGGTACCTTCTCGGGTTCCTCTAGTGATTCGAATGATTTCCAACACTGTTCTAGCACGAGCAATTGCGCTCTACTCGATAACTCACATCTTTGTTGCAGAAGCGGTGAGGAATGTCGGCGCATGGCTGCGCCCGCCAATCCATGCTCGGTAATCATCATTAAGTGCAAACCTTTCCCGAATGCATGGTCGCAATGCCAATGTTATGGAGGCCATGGCTCATGCTCCGATGCTGACCGCAGCTCGCTGAACTGCGCTTACGTCTTGTTTGTTAGAGACCAAGAAGGTACAGGCGAATCGCATAACATATGGACTGGTGCGACGACACGCTCGTTCGAGATACATCCTCCGTCAGCGAGCTATGACCCTTCGTACAGAAGGCAAGCGTGGTGGAGCGAAAAGCGGCGCTAGAAGTTATATAGTTGAATCTCAAGGAAATTGTAAGACTGGAGCAGCTTTGGCTTGCAACGTTGTCGGCAACAACACGTTCCGATGATTTGTGATTAGAGTACTATGGTGTGATCGTTTTCGGGTTGATGAAGGACTCGCAGTCGGTTGTGATGAACGGGCCGTCATATATCAGCTGACTGTACTCTTTACTGTCACTCTCAGATCTCTCGAGATTTGCAACAGTGCTGATACCATCAATGTTGAGCTTTGCAACTGGCTTCACAGCGAAATTTTGGTGCTGATGGTAGCGACAAGCAGTTTTAAACTACCTAGTACTGTAACACGCAAACAGGATGCTCCCCACTACGAGTTCCAAAAATGAATGTCACGAGAATAAAGCTCGATTTGGAGATCATAGCAACAATTGTCCTCGTCTGCATCGGCGTTCGGCAAAACGGCATCTGCTGCCCCATACCATTCCTCAAGACGTTTGACGACCGCGGAATGACAAGATGGCCAACTATGCATGCCACAATGATGTACCTTATGCATTGACACAGAAGCATTCCGAAACGACAATCGCTGAATCGCGCGGGTCGGCGATGGCTTGAGCAGGGCTTGCTAGCCACAAGTACCAGCTACAGAGGAACGCCAAACTTCGCCCTCACTATGTCCACAGAGCACGACACAGATGCCGGCGAGAAAGACAACGGCGTCGCCCGCGAAGACAACTTGCCCGCGAGCTTCGATAGTCCCTTCGATCTCCCTGCGTGGCGCAAATGGATCATCACCGTCCTCCTCGCATCGATGACCATGACTGTCACCTTTGGTAGCTCGGTCTGGTCCGCTACCATAGCCGTCACTTCAAAGCAGTTCGACGTAAATGAAACTGTCCTCATCCTTGGAGTATCACTTTACGTACTAGGCTTTGCGCTCGGTCCCATCCTTTGGGGCCCTCTGTCAGAACTGAAGGGTCGTCGACTGCCTCTTTTCTCTGGTTTCTTCATCTGGGCGCTTCTTCAAATCCCAGTTGGAGTCGTCGACCATTTACCCACAATTTTGGTATGTCGGCTGTTAGGTGGTTGTTTTGGTGCAGCACCTGTAGCACTCGTTGGTGCAATGTATGCGGACTACTGGGAACCGGCGGAACGAGGAACGGCAACGGCTGTCTATGCAGCAGCTGTGTACGGTGAGTTCTTGTTGGTTTCTGCGATCGGAAATGAGCCTGCGTTACCCTCAGCTCAAAGCACAGCTTCTCGTGTTGCGTAATAATTCATAACGAAGTACCTATCTCATTCCCTCCACCAAGTTCATTTACCTGAAGCACATTCAAAATCTCAATAGACCCAAGGTCGGTGCCTACTTGACAGACTCCAGTCAAGAAAGCTCCCTGATCCTGATGTTGCTGTACCAAAGTCGAGGATGACACGGAGCTCCCAGTCAACGATCTGGACAAATACTCACCATGGACTTCATTATGACCATCATCTACTTCAACGACTGATTTCGAGTTCGAATCTTCGCTAATTACGTTCGTGTCACAGTTGGTCCTACGCTCGGTCCAATCTTCGGATCACTCGTCACTGAAAGCCATCTCGGCTGGCACTGGACAGCGTGGCTCACACTCATCATGGGGTCCGTTGCCGGTCCACTGGCCTTTGTATTCGTCCCCGAGACGTACAAACCTGTCCTACAAGCACGCGCCGCAGCGAAAGCTCGTGCACGTAACCCCGACGCCGAAGGACACCCACTTACCACTCCGCAAGACTCTATCACGCTCCACGACTTCGTGCACAAATTTCTGCTGAAGCCCGCAATCATGCTCACCTGCGAGCCAATGGTATCCTCCATCCCCTTCCCACGCCTTCGCACCCACCGACTGACACACCCTAGCTCATCGTAATGACACTGTACACGTCCATCGTCTACGGCATTCTTTACCTAACCTTCTACGCCATCCCTTACAGCTTCACCTCTGCCCGACACTGGTCCCACGTGCTCAGTTCCCTCCCTTTCCTCAGCATCCTCGTCAGCGTTCTCCTCGCCAGCGTGGGACTCGCGGTCTACTCTCACAAATACTATCAGCCCCGCCTCGTCGCTCGGGGCGGCGCCGTCCTCCCCGAAGACCGCCTCCCGCCCATGATGCTAGGCAGCGTGCTTCTGCCCGCCGGCCTCTTTTGGTTCGGCTGGACGTCGTCGGCCCACATCTCACCCGTGCCGCAGATCATCGCGGGATTTCTGATCGGGTCTGGCATCATGCTCATCTTCACTAACGGGGTTGCCTTTCTGGTCGACATCTACTTAACGTCTGCGGCTAGCGCGATTGCCGCGAATACCTGCGTCAGAAGTGCGGTAGCTGCGGGTTTTCCGCTCGCTGCGCCTCGCATGTATAGGACGCTGGGCATACCATGGGCGACGAGTGTGCTGGGCTTTCTCTGTGTTTTGGTTATACCGGCGCCGATCCTATTCTACAAGTATGGACATCGATTGAGGCATTTGTCAAGGTATGCACCGACGTCGGATTGAGGAACGGAGCTTTGAAGTGTGGAGGCGAGGGAAAAGTATGATTGTTGAAATTTTGGTATCATGGGTATCTTGCTATCTACACTAAAAACACTTGTTCGTTCGTCCAATCATTCATCACACCAAGCATGTTATGTACGTGTCATCACACCAAGCATGTTATGCACGTGTCTAGCCACAAAGCATCGCAAGCTCAAAGTCCAATAGCCCAAATGTGGAGAGCACCAGGTAGCCCATCACAGCAACATGTCATCCCTTCGCTGGACCTCTGCATTCGTCAATCTAGCACACAAACCCAACAGCACAACCGTCTCTGTAGCTGCGTAGTAGTTCAAGCTGTCAATCAAAATCTTCAAATGCCGGTTGAAATGCTCTTCATACCTTTTCAGTGTATCTTCCATCCTCACGATCCGCTCCGGCTCGTACGCGCCACCCACGGCTCCTGACACGCTACGCGAGCCTGCGGTTGTCTTGTCAGGCTGGCTGTTGACTGTGGCAAGGTCAGGATCCGCGACCAACAGCGACCTTGACAGATTCGCAGTATACGTAGCGAACATGGTACATCCTGTCATAAGCTTGGCGTGTATGCGCAAGAGCTTGCCCTGCGTCAACCCGAGATCCTTCATGCACGAATCGAGCATGTCAAGATGGTCTTGCATCAGCTCATCGACTGTGCGTTTTCGATTCTTGCTTGGCTGACCCGCGTTCTCCGAAGCTTGAGCATCGTCCACCTTCGTCATCAGCTTCTGCCAGTTGGGCTCGATGACCTCGGCGGTTGCAAAAAACAGCATTTGCTGAGCGAAAACGAGCATTCGGGATCGAAGAGTCCATGCTCGCCGCTTCCATATCTCCACTCTTCGGTCGCTAGACTTGTGGAACCATGACTTGACCTTACTGTGCTCCGACCAGCAGTCTACCAGCATGGCCTCCAGGTGACGGAGAGCTAGCGTGTACCGAAATATTAGCTGGTACCGCAGTACTGTCTTTCTGCTGATGATAAGAGACAGTGGAAACGGCACTGTGTAATCCAATTCCAGAGCCTCAAATCCATTGATGTCTTTGTCGTCCTCCTTGTTCGTGGTTGGTGCTGCTGCTTTCTGCTGTTCCATCATTGAGTCCGGGTTATCTTGATCAATACCTTGCACCGTCACGATCTTCATCAACCATTGCGTCAAGCCAATTTCGTTCATCTTGACCTTGACATCTTCTTTGAATGGGTCTGCAACTGCTATGCTACCCGGCTGGTGCAGAACAAGATCTAGCAAAGATTGCAGCTTGCCGGTGTTCACGCTCTTGTGCGGTTTGCGGAGTTCGGATGCACTGAGCTCGAGGAAGTATATGAAGAACTCGGCGCGATCGAGGAAGAAGTAGTGCTTAAGAGACCTCAGACGGCTCCTTAAGGAATTCTTCGTAAGCAGAAGGTTCAGCAACTCTGCGTTAGCAAAGGAATAAGCCTGGCTAATGTTATCCAAGAACTGAGGGTCGTCAAAAGTCGTCGGTGTGTCTCGAATCTGGCTGGTAACATTGACGCCTCCACATTCCCTCACGACGTTGAGGTATTTACCCGCAAGCAGGACCTTGTCCCGCACACTTTCCAATTGTGGTGGAATTTCCTTGTCTCGGATGTAGTATCTTTTCTCCCAATATTCATCGGTATAGTCTTCGTCAAGTCGTTCCCGTTTGATGCTTGATCTCTCGCCAACCAAGAACTCAGCATGGGGATCCTTGATACCACCATGATGCAACCATTCGTTCAGCATCACCATGTATGGACGGCTCGCCTCGCGAAGCAGCATCTCCAAGATAGATCGTGCTGCTGGATCACCGGAATATGTGGCAAGTCGTTGCGTAAGAAGTTTCAAGACATTCCCTCCTATGCACTGCTTCTTAGTCATACTTCCTGGTAAAAGGTCGCCACCTTCACGTAAACGTTCTATTATGTTGTCTGCATCGAAATGATCAATTGATTCATCGAGATCCTCCTCCAGTAGAGAATTCTTTTTGAGTAGTTCTTGAGCCATGGCATACAGGTGACCCAGACTTTGCGCGGTTGGAATCGTCGATATGTACGTTTGATGCAAGGTAAAGTTAGAGTCGTGGATAGTCTTCATTTCGAGCTGTGCTACCAGAACGAGATAGTCTTTGAGAAGCTTGCGTATCGCTGCACAAAGAGCGTGATTGACAGAACCATACTCTTCCCTGCTCTGAACTTCCACGAAGGCCTCCATGGCGCAATAATGCTTTGCCATTGCAAGCATCGAATTGGTCAGATCGCGCAAGCTCGGATCTAGACCTGAAAAAATATGGTACTGTGGACCGGCTAGACGCTCTTTCTCTTCAGCAGGATTGTATCCATCACTGAAATGGATGTATTCTCCTTCGTAACCCATGAAAACATACAACAGATCTTCCAAGATTGTTCGTTCCTGCTCTTGCATTGGCATGCGTCCTATTACAGGCGGTTCCAGCTCCTCCGGCAAATCTCGGGATAGAGGAGGTATTGAAATCCGCGTAGCCAGTGGTGCCGATGAATGAGGAACCAGACTGGCCGTGGGTGCCCATGCCTGCTGCTCACGTTCCTTCTGTTTCTTTAGAATTGGGCTTTCAAGACTTCGTCGTTGGGGGTCTTGTTGCTCTTGATTGACAATACTCTTAGCACCTTTCTTCGGGCTGCTACGTTTTGAGAGATATGTTTCTGTAGTTGTAATGCGTGTCTTCTCACGGCGGCGCTCCGTATCGGTGTACCTATCTGCATGTTTTGAGAACCCGTTAACGTTGCTTACGCTCTCTGAGAATGTTGGCGACCCAGTTTCGCGTACATAGGGTCTTTCGTAGTCTCTGGCGCGGGTTGAATTGACACGTGAAGGACCACCGTTAGTGCCTGCACTATGTCGATCGACCGCGGAAGCGCTTCGGTGGTGAAGGGAAGCCATGTTGGTGTCGAAGCATACTCGTAGGCGTTGGGACAGAAGGGAGACGTGGTGGTTTCAAGGGCTTGCGTGTTGGACCGTAACGCATATATGGTGGTGTAATTGGTTCCCCGCGGCTAAAGACGCGTCTGGGATTCAATGCAGGCTGGCTTGGCAGAGGTTGACGTGTGGCAGCTTTGCCTGGTAGGTATTCACAAGTACATTTACCATCTCGCCGACACCCAGCGGTATAACCACTACACACCGACATTGTGCTCAGTCCCTCTTGTCATCCGCCACATTCCCATTTGATTCTCGAAATAACCCAATATGTTTATTGCGCGCTCAGAATATGGTATGGTCCCTTCAAAGTGACTTGAATTCACCTATTGACTATCCTCTTAGATCGTGGTATCAAGTCAGTGCAGCTCTACGGTCGCAGCCAGCATGGACACTAACCTTCTTGCAGCACCTTCTCACCAGAAGGTCGTTTGTTTCAGGTCGAGTATTCCTTAGAGGCCATCAAGCTCGGCTCCACCGCCATCGGAGTAAGAGCACTTCTGCCTCAATGCTGGCAATGGTTTCTGACTACAAATAGGTCGCGACTTCCCATGGCATCCTGCTCGGTGTTGAGAAACGTGTTACCTCACCCCTCCTTGTGTCCTCCAGTATCGAAAAGATTGTCGAGATAGACAGACATATCGGCTGCGCCATGTCCGGGCTACAAGCAGATGCAAGAAGCATGATTGAGCATGCTCGGGTCGAGTCGCAAAACCACGCATTCCACTACAATGAGAAGCTAGGCGTCGAGAGCTGTACGCAAGCTATCTGTGATTTGGCTTTGAGATTTGGTGAAGGCGCGCAAGGAGAGGAATCAATAATGAGCAGACCTTTTGGTGTGGCATTACTGATAGCCGGATGGGATGAGGATGCTGGACCACAACTGTACAACTCTGACAAACTTAATGAAGGACCAATCTAACATGTATAGGTATCATGCTGAGCCATCTGGCACATTTTACCGCTACGACGCCAAAGCCATCGGTTCCGGAAGCGAAGGCGCGCAAGCAGAGCTACAGTCAGAATACCACAGATCGCTGACCTTAGAAGAGGCGGAAACATTGGTGCTGAAGACTCTAAAACAGGTGATGGAGGAGAAGCTCGACGCAAAGAACGTGCAGCTGGCAAGCGTTACGAAGGAAAAGGGCTTCAGGATATATGGTGACGAGGAGATGGGCAGTGTTGTTGCAAGACTAGAAGGCGATTAAGTGGGATCAGACTTGCTGTACTAAATTCCCATACAGCATCAAGCATCGCGAGGCGTTTCGGCGCAGGTCGGCAAGCGCGCCGGTGCGTGCGCCAGCTGCACTGGCAGCAATTCAATACTTTGACCATGCAGCTCTTTTCTCGATCAATTGCTTCCAACACGTTGTCGCAAGGAATCACTAATATCTGCAGGCGTCCTTCTCTCCCCTGCCTTCGAGCTCCCTATTCGCTAGCTCAACGGCCCGAAGAGTGATGCGCACAATATGCCGACCCGAGCCACTCTTCCAGTCGATTTGTGCTGAATGCACGATGAGTCTATGGTCCTGCAGCTCTCTACAGGACTCTTCCTACTTCTACATACTTCCATCCCAAGCGCAAATGACCTCCGTATCCCCGCCCAGCTGGCTATTCACCTACCTAACTCATGCTGCCGCCTCTCCGCCGACGTCTCTTAGCTGTCCGTCCCTTGATTCGACAGCTTCAGCTCCGTCTCGTGGACAATCATGCCTTTCCCGCTTGGCTTGTCTCTACTCTTGGTCCCGTCCCAACTCGAGCGCCTCGTGTGCAGTCTCTATCTCCGGTTCCTCGTGGTGCAATGTGGCATAGCCAAAAGATGGGGCGTGAGCATGTCCGTACCTAGTCAGCTGCAGCTGCGACGATGTCCTACATGGGCGGATGAGCACGAAGCCGAGCACACATACGAGGCCGAATTGGACCGTGAAGCCGATCTACGCTTGCAGTTGCACCTGTGGAGAGAGACGGAGCCTTGATCTCCCGCGAAGCAGAACTCGTGCTCAGAGGCGCCTTCGGAATTTGATCTGTGCAAGCGGCCCGAATGTACGTGCAGTACTCGCTTCTGCACAGTCCGTTGCGACCACAGGTACCGGCGGCACCGCTGACCGTGGAAGCACACGAAGACCGAGGCGGAAGGGTTGCACGGGCTGTGACATGGGCCAACGTTGCCGTGCGCCCATTAACAGAATCGAGCGATTGGTGGAGGGAAGGGGAGCAGAAGAAGGAGGTGTGTGAGAAGGGGAGTGTTGGCATCTTGATAGTGACGAATACAAGGCAAGGGGAGATATCAACGAGAAAAGGCAGCCGTCAAAGGGCGCCAGGTTGGGGGCGCCTGACCTAGCGACGATCAGGACGACCACGACGAAGTCCTTCTCGAAAGACAAACTAGATCGTAGTTCTGTGGCTTCGAAGTTACAGTATCCTGATCTCGCAGGCTGGGTTGAACAACCAATACGCTCGCCACTGTAGACGTTGAAGTCCTCAAGCTTAAGGTCTGCGAGGTTTTCAAAGTCTTTTCATGATCTGAAGCGGCAAAAGTAGGTATAGTCTCAAGCAGTCCTCTCCCGAAGACGTGGTGGTTTGACTCTGAGCGAGATGTCTCGGCGTGTAGAGATCATGCTGCCTCCACACGATGTCGTGTATGGTGGTACAGTTCTGACAACTCATAGCGCACAGCCGACTTTAGAAAGTAGGTTTTAAGAATAAGGAGATGCCGAATTTCAAAGCTGGCTCGAGTGGCTGACGGAATCGAGACAGGCCACAGGGAAGAAGGGATAGGCGATCAACAAGGAGATTCGCTTAGACACCACATACGACATCTACCGGTTGTATGTTCGTGTTAGAAACTGTGGCTAGTGGCCAGTGTTATCGATGTTATTGATTTCGACGATACCGACAATACCAGACACTGGTGTACAAGAGAACTGTACTTTCATGTCAAGAATCCGAACCTCATTGTCAAGCGTGCTGCCAAAACATACCCGATATGGTCGGAACGACTGCAATTCCTTTTGCTAGGTGTCAATGTTCAGCATACGGTCAAAGAAGAGTAAGCAAGACATATCCGGGCTGCTACAGGAAGAGAGAGGAGGTCACTTTGCGATAGTTTCATTGACAGTACTAAGCTGGGTATATGAATGTGGTCAGCAATTGCTGGGGTTCCTGCATTCCGAGACATTGTTACATCATTCGTCATATGGTTAGGTACCATCCATCAGTTCCAACCTTTAGCAAACTGCCAAAACCCTAGAAAGTTTGACTTGGAAGCTGTTGCCCGTGAGCTTGCGCAGCCTCCTTGACCTCGGTGACTGCAGAGTCACTGGCCTTGGAACAGTTCTGGCAAGCACAGTGACCTGGTGGGCAAGGACAACTGCCACTTGCGCCGCCACATTTGCAAACGGTCTTGTCTGTGCCCTGAACGTTCTGAGGTTGGTTGTCTCCTTGTACATCAGACTTTCCACAAGAGGCACACTTGCACTTTCCAGGAGCACAACCGCATACACCTTCAGAACCACCGCAAGAGCAGACAGTCTCTTCTGCTCCTGGTGCTACTGGGTGAGGCTCATTTGGCTTGCCGGACTTGATATCGGCCAGTCTTCTAGCTTCAGTGTGGATGTCCAACACCTGCTTGTTGCCCTGAACGTAGAAGTTTCGGACCTTCTGCCCAGTTGGAGTGTTCACGGCCTTCTCAAAGTAGGTGTTGAGGCCGGACCATGCATTCATAGCCTTGTCGGTTGCGCCATATTTGGCATCCATCGACTTGGCCTTGTCTGTGGCCTTGTACTTGCTGTCGAAGTTGGCCAGTGCTTGTGTGAAGCGGTTGCTGAAGCCATGCTGTTGGTCAAGGGAGATGGCCTTCTGGAGAACGCCATCGGACAAGGTGTAACCGTGAGCCAAATACTCTGCAACGATTCTGGATCTTGGTTTGTCTTCTTGGGAGACATCGTGGTCATCTGAGGTGGAGGATGAAACGGGTGCTCCCGCCTTAGATGCGAGATCGTCGATGTTGCCTGCGGTGGAAACGTGGACCTGGCTTTTGCCGAGCTGAGTGTTGTCGAGAAGCAATGCAGTCTTAGCGGCACTGTGAAAGATTAGAATCCAGTTGTTGTGGTAGGACATGTGGTAACTTACGTCTCCTTCTCAAAGGTTACCGACGCTGATTTTGGTGCATCTGGCGAGTCTGATGAAGGTGTGACTGATAAATTTGTGATCTTGCCGCTGACAGAGTGTTAGTAATGTCATACACATGAGGATTTGCCTTACCAGAAACTGAAGAAGTCCTTGACCTCCTTCTCACTGGTCTCGTGAGAAATTCCTTTGACGTGGACGGTGGCGGCCATTTCGGAAGAGCTGAAGGCAGACGTGATAAAAGCGGTAAGGGTTTGTTTCTTGGGAAATGAGCCTATCAATATGCAGTACAGAATAGAGTCGGTCGTGGGTTAATGGGAGAGGGGACGGCGATATCTAGCTGCGAAGAGGGGGAGGCGATGGCACCTCACTGCATCCCGTCGGTGTGTGCCTGCAGGTGGGAACGGAAGGATCAACGAGCTACGTCATTTTGAGACGTCGTGGTGCCATTGGTGCTGAGGCTCAGGCTGTTCAAGTTGGTGGGCTGCTGCGCCACACCTGCAGTACCACAGTACCTAGGTATGGAGTGAAAGCCACGTTTGACACGCCAAGCGAGTTTCGGAATCCTGGCGGCCACTGGCATACTGTGGAATAAAGGCATGTGATAATCCTTCGATCACGATGCCGCGCCCTTGCACGTTCTCGTGAACGCCCCTACCTACCAGGTAGGTACCTACTTATGCACCCATCTGAATTCTATGCAGTAAGATGCAGCACTCGAAATTCATCGTTGCCCTCCATGAAAACACTGCCTAATGTTGGGTGCTCGCTTTGATTCTGCTCTTTGAACAGCTCGAGTCTTGCATTTCGAGGAACAGCCAGCCCATATGTATCAGCCTTGTAACGTACGCCTTGCTCGATGTTGATGTTCCTTCAAACTTTCATTAACCTTTGGCTATCCAGCCACTATGTATCATGAAGTCGAATATCTTGCTTGCTTTATTCGAATCGATCTGTCTCTATTAGCAAGGTGCACAGCGACTCTTTGAACCACTTGGACTCACCCGGCACACACTCCTAGCCTCCTTCTTCTTCATGCGCCCACCCTGCTTCAACGACTCCTTTATTAGACCTTCTTTCAGTGCGATATATGGTTTGGGTCGAATATGTAGCACGTTACAAAGCTGAATCTCTTCCTCGCTCAGCAATTGCAAGTCTGGCGCAAGGGTTTTGTCGGCTTCCAGTTTCCAAGGAGTAGACTGTGGTTTGCCCGCTTCTTTCGTAGGAGCTTCCACCACATATCGTACCTTCGCTTTTTGCTGAGTGGCGTCGCCCTCTCCAGTATCTTCAGCAAACATTTTGTCGAATTCGTTCTCGACTACTGGCCTGCTGTCTGCGAACTGTGGAACCGATTTGGGCTTGCGCTGGAAGCGGAGAGGCAGCTCGGGAGTGGTCAGCTTCGAAGCCTCGGTCGGCAGTTCTGCAGTGTTCTGTGCCTGCTGCTTCTTGCTCTGAAGCTGTGCCATACGGTCGAATTGCCCTTGTGGCTGATTCCGCTGTGCCCGTGCTTGCTTGTCTACCTCATACTTCTCTCCATGTTTCAGGTCGGTGATGCCCATCTGCTTCCACTCCTGTAGTTGTCCAATTGCAATGCGGAGATTGTGTTCGAGAAGCAAGTCACGGTTGAGTGCTTCAAAGTCATCATGGTTCATCATGCGGGCGAATGGCTTTGCTTTTTGTAACAAGTCTTTTTCCTCTTTCGTCCGCTTCTTATCGAGAAGCTGGTTCTTCTTGTACTCAAGGAGACTGTGTTCAAAGATGATCTTCTTCCTCTCCATTCGCGCCATTAACCGTGAATTGTAGATATCGAAGACCGTCATCTTGAGCGTAGTCTCTTCGTCCAATTCACCTGTTCCTGGATCAATGCCATCACCGGGCTCAAAGGTCATGTGCTGCACGGCTTCCTCCGCGTCATTGGCAAACTCGGTCTCAAATTCGAGACGACCGGGCATGAAACCTTGAACTTCATGGCACGCAGGTACGGATGCTGTTGGCTTCTGCTTCGGTGTTGCTGGTGGTGCAGATGTGGCTGCCTCCTTGCGTTCCTCGATCCGTCGCTTCTTCCGTGCTTGGAAGTCTTCCTTGGGAACTCGGTCAAACAATTGCGTATCTGTTGGATCCGCGAGCGCAGGTAGAGGGAACATTGGACTCTCGATGTATGTGTCAATATAATGGTCCCGCACCTCATCCTTCTCGCGATAGCCCCCAATATGTTCTGCTACATCAGCCCAGGATCCCAGCCCATAACGTTCTGATCCTTCCAGAAGTAGCAACTCTTCGTCAGCGCCCCAGTCGTCGGTGTAGATCGGGATCGAGTTCTGTTCTACTACATGGTAGGGATGAGTACGGGGCTCGTGAGTTTTGGTGCTTTCTCCACGTGCAAAGCACGGTACGCATAGATCGTAGTCACGGCAAGCATCGGACGCGCAGGATATGCGGACAGTGGATGTGATGTCGATGGAACAGACATCGCAGTGGTATTTGGTGCCTCCATCTGAGCCGCGTGAGGCTGCGTTCTTCCTAATAACACCCATGCTTCTCTCTATGCGCACATCCTCCTCCGCCTCGGAATCGGTCGATAG
>Ga0210040_10001747_pt1 | contig 32124 bp, 33 predicted proteins | sample CryGeyCG12114_NA_FD_185462 | JGI IMG/M metagenome (GOLD analysis project Ga0210040, IMG submission 185462) | Groundwater microbial communities from aquifer - Crystal Geyser CG19_WC_8/21/14_NA (SPAdes) (version 2) | ecosystem: Environmental > Aquatic > Deep subsurface > Groundwater | place: USA...
GCCAGGACCCGCCGCGACCCGAGGCGTCCAGCAGGCGGAGGTTCTCCCGGCCGGACAGGTGCCCGTAGGAGGCGGGGCCCTCGATCAGCGCACCCACCCGGGGTAGCACGCGGCGCCCCGCGCGCGGCATCCGGCCACCCAGCAGCTCGACCTCGCCGCTCGTGGGCAGCACCAGCCCGAGCAGCATGCGCACGGTGGTGGTCTTGCCCGACCCGTTGGCGCCGAGGAACCCGTAGACGTCGCCCTGCTCCACGTCCAGGTCGATGCCGTCGACGGCGCGCACGCGCCCGTACCGCTTCACCAGGCCCCGGGTGCGGATCACGACGCTCATCCGGGCACCGCCAGCTCGGGCAGCTGGCCGGCCGCGATGACCAGCGCGTCGAGCGTGACCGTGCCGGTGAGCACGTAGGGGCCGCGGCCCGGGGGCTCCACGAGCAGCAGGCCCACCGGCCCGGCGGCGATCCGCGCTCCGGCGTCGTCGATCACGGCGTCCGGGCTCTGGGCCAGCGTGTCGTCCAGCGCGTCGGCCAGCCCCTCGGGCACCGGCGCGACGGCCAGCAGCGTCACGCCCGAGCCGTAGAGCCCGATCCCCCGCGGCGCCCCGTCCAGCGCACGCCGGGGCAGCCCCGCGAGCTCGGCGGGCAGCGCCACCGGGCGCACCCGGTCCCCGGCCTCCCGGAGCACCTCCGCCTGGCGGCCCTCCCGCACGGTCGCCCCCGGTGGCGGCCGGAACGCGGTCACCTCCGCCGGTGGGCGGGCGAGGTCGAGGTCGAGGAAGCGGGTGTCCAGCGCGGGCCGGTCGGTCCCCTCCGCCACCACCTCGACCTGGAGCGGCAGCCCGCTGTCGCCGTCGACCCAGATGTCGACCCGGCGGACCGAGGCGGCCGGCTCGGCGGGCACGAGCCGGAGCCCGAGCGCGTCGCGGCCGGCGACCCGCCGCGCGCCGATCCGGGAGAGCTCGGCGTCCGCGGCCTCGGACAGCAGCCGTCGGCCCAGCGAGGGGGGCAGCAGGTCCGGCGCCGCGGGCAGCTCCAGCGGCGCGGCCTCCGTCCGGGTCGCCGTCGCCCGCTCGTACTCCCACGTCCAGGAGCCCGCGACGTCGCGGTGCACGCCGGTCTCGCCGGCCGGAGTGACGACGTCCACCCGGTGGTCGGCGGGCCCACGCCACCAGACGCGCATGGTCGTCCGGTCGCTGAACGGGTCGGCCACCGACGTCAGCTGGTCGGTCACGGGCAGGGCCAGCCCTCCGGCGGACTCCGCGTAGCCGGAGAAGCCGACGGAGTCGCTGGCGAGGACGGCGGCGCGGAGCTCGGCCGCGGGGACGTCGGCGTGGGACACCGGCAGCGCGCCGACGACCGCGGGGAGCGACACCAGGACCGCGACGAGGGCCCCGACCGCGGCCCAGCGCGGCGCGGCAGCGCGCCCGCGTCCCGACATGCCGGCCACGGTACGTCCGCCGGGCCGACCGGCGGCGGTCTCCGCCTCGACGCCGAGGAGCCGTCCGCCGCGCACGGAGGCCCTTCCGTCCCACCGCCCTCTGCCCTCACCCCGGCGGAGTCGGTGGCCGCATCACCGCGCGAGTTCAGGTAGACCCTTCTCCGTCGGCTCGCGGACAGGCAGAGTCGGCGCCGCTGACGAGACGGGGGAGGTCACGTGCAGCGTCACGAGATCATCGGCACGGGGACGTGGAAGGCAGCCCGCCGCAGGCACGACGAGAGGGCAGCATGACGCCGGAGCGCGACACACCTGCTCTGTGGCCGGACCGCCACCTGCTGGATGGGCGCCTGGTCGTCCTCAGCGCGCCACCGGGTTCGGAGCGTTCCCCCACGACCGGGTTGCTGGGTCGCGTCGTCCGACGCTGGCGCGGGTGGGAGCTCTGGCAGCAGGTGCTCCTCGTGTTCTTCGCCGCACCGCTCCTGGCCGGGCCGTTCGCCTCGATCTCCGAGGACCTGCAGGGCGGCATCGGCGTCGCAGGATGGGCGCTCGGCGGCATCGTCATCTGGCGGTCTCGCCGGTCCGATCCGGCGAACCGGGCCGAGAAGGACACGAGGACGCCGGAGCAGCTGCTCGCCTCGTGGGACACGACCGAGGCACGGGTGGCCGGCGCCGCCAGCCGGGCCTGGCTGGAAGTCCTGCGCGAGCCGGCCTGGTCGTCACCCTTCCTGGCGTCCAGCCGCGCAGCCTTCGACGGATGGGCGGAGGTCCACCAGATCACGGACCTCGCGCTGCGGATCCGCGCGGCCCGTGTGGCACTCGGCGCCCGTCCCGGCGGGCCTGCCGCCGAGTACTGGGACCGCCAGTACAACGCTCTCGAGAACACCGCCCGGCAGCTGGGCTCGCGGGCCGACGCACTCATCCGCTACCGCGACCAGACGGCGCAACTGTCCGCCGAACTGCAGCACCTCACCGAGCTCGAACGGCTGGAGCGCAGCGCCACCGAGATCGACGGGCTCACGATCGAGACGGCCTACGCCTCCGGGCGCGGGGACGGCGGGCTGGGCGGCGTCTCCGAGGAGATCGCCGGCGTGCGGGCCGCGATGACCGAACTGCTGGATCTCATGACCCGCACGCGGGCTCCGCTGGCCGAGCCACCCCGCGGAGCACAACCCCTCTGAGCCGCGCGGGTAGGCCGCCGCCCGGCCCGAGGCGTCACCTCTCCCCCGCCCTGCTGATCCAGCGGGTGAAACGGGCGATCCCGGGGCACCCCCTGCCCATGGCTGCCCAGATCAGTGACGCCGTCGTCGTCGACGTCCTCCGCCGGGTCGACCGGCTGGCCACCCCGCTGGCCGCCCGGTTGGGGCGCCCACCGGCGCTGCCCCAGGCCGAGCGCGACCAGTGGTGGGCCGACCGCGTGTCCCGCATCGCGGCGACCGTCTCCGCGGCTCCGCGGTTCGCGGGCAAGCTCGCCGACCTGCTGCCGCTGCAGAACACCGTGGGGACGGCCGTGCAGTCGGTCGTCGTCCTCGGCGTGGCCGGGGAGCACGGCGTCTCCGCGCCGGCGGAGCGGGTGTCCCTGCTCGCCCGCGTCCTGCTCGACCGCGACCTCCCGGCGTCGGCGGTGGAACCGCTGCTGGCGGGGACCGACGGCGCCTACCGGGAAGCCGCCTTCGGGGCCGCCGAGGACCGGAAGGGCGTGCGGGGAACCGCCCGCATCGTGTGGCGGGTCGCGGGGCTGCTGGGGCGCATCGACGACGCCCTGGACGCCCGGCCGAAGGGGAAGTGGCGGCACCGGATGCTGTCCAACATCCCCGTCGTGGGCGTCGCCGGCGGCTACGCGGCCGAGCGGGAGGGCCTGCGCCGGGCCGCCGCGGAGGCCGCGGCGGTCCTCGAGGGGCGGGTCAGCCCGCCGTCGTGACGGCCGGGGTGCCGACCAGGTTGGCGTGGACCTCCCGCGTCGCCGTCGAGCGGTTCATGGTGATGAAGTGGATGCCGGGCACGCCCTCGTCCAGCAGCGTGCGGCACAGCTCGGTGGCCACCTCGACCCCGTAGGCCCGGACGGCCGCCTTGTCCTCGGGCCGGTCGCCGTCGAGGGCCTCGAACCGCTCCGCGAGATCGGCCGGGAACGCCTGCCCCGACAGCTGCACGATGCGCTTGATCTGCCTGGCGTTGGTCACCGGCATCACCCCGGCGACGATCGGGACGGCGCAGCCCCGGGCCTCGACGCGGTCCCGCATCTGCAGGTAGTCCTCGGCCCGGAAGAACATCTGGGTGATCGCGAAGTCGGCACCGGCCCGGCACTTGGCGACGAACATGTCGACGTCGGTGTCGAAGTCCGGTGAGCGCGGGTGCCGCTCCGGGAAGGCCGCGACGCCCACGGAGAAGTCGCCCATCGACTTGATCAGCTGCACCAGCTCGGCGGCGTAGGACAGCCCCTCCGGGTGGGCGACCCAGTCGGCCTGCGGGTCCGCGCCGGGCGGGTCCCCGCGCAGCGCGATGATGTTGCGGACCCCGGCGGCGGCCAGCCGGCTGACCACGTGCCGCAGCTCGGCGATGCTGTGGTCGACCGCGGTGAGGTGCGCCAGCGGCGTCATCGTCGTCTCGGTCGCGATGCGCTCGGTCACCGACACCGTGCCCTCGCGGGTGCTGCCGCCGGCGCCGTAGGTCACCGACACGAAGGACGGCTGCAGCCGCTCGAGCTCGCGGAGCGCGCTCCACAGCTGCTGCTCGCCCTCGGCGGTCTTCGGCGGGAAGAACTCGAAGGACCAGGTCGGCCGCTCCGAGGCGAGCAGCTCACGCACGGTCTGGGTCACGGTCATCGAGGGTACGGACGCGGGCGGACATTCTCCTCACCGACCGCATCCGGATGCGGTCGTGGCGACGAAGAGGGCAGGAGCGGACGACCCGGGAAGGACTCCTCCATGAACGGCAGCACTCTCCCCGCCCTCGCCGGTCCGGCCCGCCGGCAGCTCCCGGGCGATACTGGCCCGGTGACCACCGGGATCCCCCAGGGGACGGCAGCCGCCTCCCCGGCGCCGGCGCTGGCCGCCGCCGACCTCGACCGGCTGCACGCCGCGGTCTCCGCCTCGCTGACCGAGTTCCTCGAGCGGCAGCGCACCACGCTGGCCGGGATGGCCGTGTGTCTCGCCCCGGTCGTCGACGAGGTCGCCGCCCTGGCCGCCGGCGGAAAGCGGCTGCGCCCGTCCTTCGCCTACTGGGGCTGGCGCGGGGCCCGCGACACCGGTCCGGGCTCCGGCGAGGACGACGCCGCGGTGCTGCGCGCGGTCGCCGCCCTGGAGTTCGTGCACGCCAGCGCGCTGGTCCACGACGACGTCATGGACGGGGCGGTGACCCGCCGCGGCCGACCGGCCACCCACATCGGCTTCGCCGCCCGGCACGCCGCGGACGCCCTCAACGGTGACGGCGACCTGTTCGGCACCGGTGCGGCGATCCTCGTCGGCGACCTGGCGCTGGTCTGGTCCGACGAGATGCTCCGCTGCTCCGGCATCTCCGAGGGCGCGCTGAGCCGGGCCCGGGCGGTCTGGGACACCATGCGCACCGAGGTCACCGCCGGGCAGTACCTCGACCTGCTCCGCGCCGCCGGCGGCCTGCCCGGCCCCGAGGGCGCGCTCACCGTCGCCCGGTACAAGAGCGCCGGCTACACCGTCCAGCGGCCCCTGCAGCTCGGCGTCGCCATCGCCGGCGGCGGGCCCCGGGTCGTGGAGGCCACCACCGCCATCGGCCTGCCGCTGGGCGAGGCGTTCCAGCTGCGCGACGACGTCCTCGGGGTCTTCGGTGACCCCGCCGTCACCGGCAAGTCCGCCGACGACGACCTGCGCGAGGGCAAGCAGACCCTGCTCATCGCGCTGGCCGAGGAGGCCGCCGACGCCGCCGGCCGCCGGCTGCTCGACGAGCTGCTGGGCAACGCCCGGGCGCGCGAGGAGGACTTCCAGGCCCTGCGGGACCTCATCGAGAGCACCGGCGCCCGCGCGCGGGTCGAGCAGCGCATCGCCCAGAGCACCACCCGTGCCCGCAGCGCCATCACCGACGCCCCGCTGTCCGACGACGCCAAGACCGCCCTCGACGCGCTCGCCGTCGCGGCGACCACCCGTACCGCCTGACGTGCGGACCGTTCCCGGAGCCACCGACCGCGTCGTCGTGGTCGGCGCCGGACTGGCCGGCCTGGCGACGGCGCTGCGCCTGCGGGGCGCCGGCCGCGAGGTGACCGTCGTGGAGCGCGGCGAAGGCCCGGGTGGTCGCGCCGGGCGGATCGAGCAGAGCGGCTACGCCCTGGACACCGGCCCTTCGGTGTTCACCGCACCGGAGGTGCTCGCCGACACGTTCGCCGCGGTCGGTGAGAAGACCTCCGACCGGCTGACCCTGACCCCGCTGGAGACCAGCTACCGGGCCCAGTTCGCCGACGGCACCTCCCTGGACGTGCACGCCGCGCCGGACGCGTTCGCCGCCGAGGTGGCCCGGGTCTGCGGCCCGGCCGAGGCCGACGCCCTGCGCCGCTACCTGGCCGACCTCGCCGAGCTCTACCGGCTGCAGCTGACCACCTTCATCGACCGCAACCTGGACTCCCCGCTGGACCTGCTGGGCCCGCAGCTGGTGCAGTTGGCCCGCCGCGGTGGCTTCGGCCGGCTGTCCTCCCACGTCGGCAGGTACTTCGCCGACGACCGGCTGCGCCGGCTGTTCAGCTTCCAGGCGCTCTACGCCGGCGTCTCCCCGTTCAAGGCGATCGCCGCCTACGCCGTCATCGCCCAGCTCGACATCGGCGCCGGGGTCTGGCACCCGCAGGGCGGCATCGCGGCGGTGCCCCGCGCCCTGGCCGCCGCGGCCGCCGACGCCGGGGTGGAGTTCCGCTACGGGGCGGGCGTCACCGCGCTGCCGACGTCGGGACGGCGGGTCAGCGGCGTGCGCCTGGCCGACGGCGAGGTGCTGCCCGCCGACGCCGTCGTCGTCACCACCGACGCACCATGGCGGCTCGTGCCCGGTGTGCCCGCCCCGCGCCGGCCGGTCTGGTCGCCGTCGTGCGTGGCGCTGCACGTCGGCGTCCGCAACGAGCTGCCCGGCCAGGCGCACCACACGATCAGCTTCGGGCACTCGTGGCGGCAGGTCTTCGACGAGCTGACCCGCGACGGCCGGCCGATGTCCGATCCCAGCCTGCTCATCAGCATGCCGTCGGTCACCGACCGGACGCTGGCGCCCGAGGGCGGTCAGGTGGTCAGCGTCGTGGCCCCGACCCCGAACCTCGACCCGCGCAGCGGCGGCAACCCGCACCTGGACTGGGCGACCCTCGGCCCGCGCTACCGCGCGGAGCTGCTGGCCACCCTGGAGGCGCGCGGCTGGACCGGGATCGCCGATGCGATCGAGGTGGAGCACATGGACACGCCGCTGACCTGGGCCGCGCAGGGCATGGCCGCCGGCACGCCCTTCGCGCTGGCCCACACCTTCGGCCAGACCGGCCCCTTCCGGCCCTCGACCCTGCCCCGGCGCGGGCCGGAGAACGTGGTGCTCGCCGGTTCCTCCGTGCAGCCGGGGGTCGGCGTGCCGATGGTGCTGATCAGCGGCCGGCTGGCCGCCGAGCGGATCACCGGGCCGGTGCCGCGGTGATCCGTCCGCCCGGCACCCAGGCCGCGCGGCAGCAGCAGCTCACCGAGGCCTACGCGCACTGCGCGGCGATCGCAGCACGGCACGGCAAGAGCTACCACCTGGCCACCCGGCTGCTCACCGCCGACCGCCGCCCGGCCGTGCACGCGCTGTACGCCGCCGCCCGCACCGCCGACGACCTGGTGGACCTGCCCGGACCCGACCCCGAAGGCGACCTCGCCGAGTGGTCGCGCGCGGTGCTCGCCGAGCTGGAGGCCGGCTGGTCGGAGAACCCGGTGCGGCTCGCGCTGGTGCATACCTACCGCCGCCACGACATCCCCGTCGAGCACCTGGTGGACTTCCTCGCCGCCATGACCAGCGACCTCGACGTCGACGGCTACCCCGACCTGGCGGCCCTCGACCGGTACATGTGGGGCTCGGCGTCGGTGATCGGCCTGCAGGTGCTGCCCGTCCTGGGTACCGCCCCCGGGGTGGCCCGCGAGGAGGCCGCGCCGCACGCCATCGCCCTGGGCGAGGCGTTCCAGCTGACCAACTTCCTGCGCGACGTCGCCGAGGACGTCGACCGCGGTCGGATCTACCTGCCGGCCGACCTGATGGCCGCGCACGGGGTCACCCGCGAGCAGCTGGCCGCCCGCCGGCACACCCCCGGTTTCGCGGCGCTCATGCGCGAGATGGTGGCCATCACCCGGCGCCGCTACGACGACGCCGCGGGCGGCACCCCGCTGCTCGCACCGGAGTCCCGCGACTGCGTGCGGGCGGCGACCGCCCTCTACGGCGGCATCCTCGGCGAGATCGAGCGCGCGGACTACCGCGTGCTCGACGGCCGGGTGTCGGTGTCCAAGCCACGGCGCGTGGCGGTGTTCGCCCGCCGGTTGACCGCCGCCCAGCTGGCCAGGGTGAGGGTGACCATGGCGAAGCCGAAGAGCAGGTCCTCGACCGGGGCGTAGGCGATCCGCGGGCCCCAGATGGCCCGCTCGTCGTAGACCACGACGTCCAGGCCGGTGAGCACGCCGTTCATGAGCAGCTGGAAGAACACGATGATCGCGTAGGCGGTCCAGAAGACCTTCCGGGTGACCATGCGGGTCCGGTAGACGGCCAGGTCCACCACGAGGACGGCGACGACGGCGACCACCGCCAGGGTCGAGTAGCTCACGCCTGCCCCCTAGGACTTCCTGTACCGAAAGTCCCGGCGCCTCTCCGGACTTTCTGTACCGAAAGTCCGGCCTCCTCGGCGGGGTAGCCGGCGTCCCAGCCGGTCACCCGGCGCACCGCCTCCAGCGCCAGCACCGAGCACAGCGGGACGACGAGGAAGAACAGCACCTCCTCGACCGGGATGCCGCCGGGCAGCCGGACGTCGAGCGTGCGCACCGCGGAGTAGTTCCAGTGGCCCTGCGCGATGGCGTAGAGCACCCACACGACGAAGACCGCGAGCTCCGGCACGATCGCCAGCAGGAAGCGCCGCCAGCGGGCGTAGACCCGCACCCGCAGCACCAGCTCCAGGGGCGCGGTCACCACCAGGCACCCGACGAGCAGCCCCAGGTAGGTCAACTGCTCCACGGCAGTTCCTTCCGCACCGGCGCCGGCCGCGGATGCAGCGTCGTCAGAACGCCAGGGCCTGCGCCCGGCGGGTGACCTCGGTGTGCCGGTCGTCGCGCAGCGCCTGCACCGGCGTGCCGGGCAGCGTGTCGTCCTCGCGGAACAGCCAGTCGAAGGCGTCCTCGTCGGAGAAGCCGCCGTCCTCGAGCACCGTCAGCAGCCCGGGCAGGTGCTTGAGGATGACGCCGTCCTGGACGAAGGCGGCCGGGATCTTTCCGTTGCCGCTGCCGGGGACGGCCATCAGCTTCCGGTCGCGCAGCAGCTGCCGGACGCGGTTCGGGGAGGTGCCGAGGAGCTGGGCGACCTCCGTGGGCGTCAACGTGTCCATAGGGTGCGAGCCTATGGCGCATCCACGACCGGCTGACAGCCCGGTGCCGGGGCAGCGACGGCGCGCCGTCGGCGAGCCGACCCCCGAGGACGGCGGCGCGGAGCCTCCCTTCCTGGACCTCGCCGCGCTCGAGGAGCGGGCCCGCGAGCTGCTGCCCACCGACGTCTTCGACTACTACGCCGGTGGCGCGGAGACCGAGACGACGCTGCACGAGGCCCCCGGCGCCTGGCGGGCGTGGCGGCTGCGCCCCCGCGTCCTGCGCGGCGTCACCTCCGTTCCGCTGGCCACTGAGGTGCTGGGCACCCCGGTCCGCTCCCCCGTCGGCGTCGCGCCCTGGGCCTACCAGGGCATGGCGCACCCCGACGGGGAGCTCGCCACCGCCCGGGGTGCCGCGGCCACCGGATCGCTCATGACGGTCTCGACCAGCGCCACCCACACCCTGGAGGAGGTGGCGGCGGTACTCCCCCACTCTGCACGTTGGTTCCAGCTCTACCGGCTGCACTCCGGCGCCCACACCGACGACCTGGCCCGCCGGGCCGGGGCCGCCGGCTACCGCGCCCTCGTCCTCACCGTCGACCTCCCGCTCCTGGGCCGCCGGTACCGCGACCTGCGCTCGGACTTCGCGCTGCCGGCCGGGCTCCGGATGGCCAACCACCCGGCGGAGGCAGACCGGCCCTCGCTGCAGGACCTGGCGACGGCGACCTGGACCTTCGACGACATCGCCCGCTTCGGCGAGCTCTCCGGCCTGCCGGTCGTGGTCAAGGGCGTGCTGCGCGGGGACGACGCCGTCCGCTGCGTGCAGGCCGGTGCCGCCGCCGTCTGGGTGTCCACGCACGGCGGGCGGCAGGTCGACCCCGCCGTCGCCAGCGCGCACGCCCTGCCCGAGGTGGTCGACGCCGTGGGCGCGCAGGTGGAGGTCTACGCCGACGGCGGCATCCGCACCGGCTCCGACGTCCTCACCGCCCTCGCCCTGGGCGCGCGGGCGGTGTTCGTCGGGCGGCCCACCATCTGGGGGCTGGCCACCGGAGGCGCCGACGGCGTGGCCGGCGTCCTCGCCGGGCTGGGCGAGGAGCTCGCGCACACCATGGCGCTGTGTGGCGTCGACGACGTCCGGTCGGTGCCCCGCGACACCGTCGTCCCCGCGCGATAACCTCGACCCGGGCCGTGACTGGCGCGAAGAGGTGGGCACCCACCGGGGAGCGGTCCGCGAGATCCCTGCCGCGCGCCTGGGCGACCCTGTTGACGACGCCGGCCAGGAGACCCCCATGACCACAGCGCCCACCACCCCCACCACGCCCTTCGACGCCGCGACGGCCTCGGACGCCTACCGCAGCGCCCTGTCGGTGATCGGGGCGGTCGAGCCGCGGGTCGCCGCCGCGATCAGCCAGGAGCTGACCGACCAGCGCGAGTCGCTCAAGCTGATCGCCAGCGAGAACTACGCCAGCCCGGCCGTGCTGCTCACCATGGGCAACTGGTTCAGCGACAAGTACGCCGAGGGCACCGTGGGGCACCGCTTCTACGCGGGCTGCCAGAACGTCGACACCGTCGAGTCCCTCGCCGCCGAGCACGCCCGCGAGCTGTTCGGCGCCCCCTACGCCTACGTCCAGCCGCACTCGGGCATCGACGCCAACCTGGTCGCCTTCTGGGCCGTGCTCGCGCAGCGGGTGGAGCTCCCCGCGCTGGAGAAGGCCGGCGTCCGGCACGTCAACGACCTCACCGACGGCGACTGGGCCACGCTGCGCCGCGCCCTGGGCGACCAGCGGATGCTCGGCATGTCCCTGGACGCCGGCGGGCACCTCACCCACGGCTTCCGGCCCAACATCAGCGGCAAGATGTTCGAGCAGTCCTCCTACGGCACCGACCCGGCCACCGAGCTGCTCGACTACGACGCCGTCCGCGCCCGGGCCCGCGAGTTCAAGCCGCTGATCATGATGGCGGGCTACTCCGCCTACCCGCGCCGGGTGAACTTCGCGACGATGCGCGAGATCGCCGACGAGGTGGGCGCCACCTTCGTCGTCGACATGGCGCACTTCGCCGGCCTGGTGGCCGGCAAGGTGCTCACCGGCGACTTCGACCCGGTGCCGCACGCCCACGTCGTCACCAGCACCAGCCACAAGTCGCTGCGCGGCCCGCGCGGTGGCTTCGTGCTGGCCCAGCCCGAGTTCGCCGACGCCGTGGACCGCGGCTGCCCGATGGTGCTCGGCGGCCCGCTGCCGCACGTGATGGCCGCCAAGGCCGTCGCCTTCGCCGAGGCCCGCCGGCCCGCCTTCGCCGGCTACGCGCAGGCCGTCGCCGACAACGCGCAGAGCCTGGCCGAGGGTCTGACCAGCCGCGGCGCCCGCCTGGTCACCGGCGGCACGGACAACCACCTGGTGCTGCTGGACGTCACCGCCTTCGGCCTCACCGGCCGGCAGGCCGAGTCCGCGCTGCTGGACGCCGGCATCGTCACCAACCGCAACGCCATCCCGTCCGACCCGAACGGTGCCTGGTACACCTCCGGTGTCCGCCTGGGCACCCCGGCGCTCACGACCCGCGGCTTCGGCGCCCCCGAGTTCGACCGGACGGCGGAGCTCATCGTCGACGTCCTGAAGGGCGCCACCCCGACCGCGACGCGCGACGGCGGCGTCTCCAAGGCCAAGTACGTGCTCACCGACGGCCTCGCCGACCGGACCCGCGCGGCCACCGCCGAGCTGCTCGCCGCCCACCCGCTCTACCCGGGCCTGGACCTCGCCTGACCCGGCGGGAACTCCCCGTGGGGCCGGTGTGACAGGAGAACCCATCACGCCGGCCCCCCTCCCGCGTGTGGGCGCCCGTCGCCCGGGAGCGCTCCTACACTCGATCGGGTGGACACCGTCGTGACCGACCCCGTGGTCGGCCTCGTTCTGGAGGGGCGCTACCGCCTCGAGGAGCGGGTGGCGCGCGGCGGCATGTCCACCGTCTACTCGGCCACCGACCTGCGGCTGCACAAGACGGTCGCCGTCAAGGTCATGGCCGAGCACCTGGCCCACGACCCCACCTTCGTCGACCGGTTCACCCGCGAGGCCCGGGCCGCCGCGATGCTCAGCCACCCGAACGTCGTCGGGGTCAGCGACCAGGGCAGCGACCAGGGGCTGGTGTTCCTGGTCATGGAGCTGGTGCGCGGGCGCACGCTGCGCGACCTGCTCACCGCCCGCGGCCGGCTGACCGTGGGCGAGGCGTTCGCGGTCCTGGAGCCGGTGCTGTCCGGGCTGACCGCCGCGCACCGGGCCGGCATCGTGCACCGCGACATCAAGCCGGAGAACGTCCTCATCGGCATCGACGGCGTGGTCAAGGTCGCCGACTTCGGGCTGGCCCGCGCCGTCGTGGGCACCGGGCAGACCAGCCAGACCGGCGGCGTCCTCATCGGCACCGTCGCCTACCTCTCCCCCGAGCAGCTCGAGCGCGGCCGCGCCGACGCGCGCAGCGACATCTACGCAGCGGGCATCGTGCTCTACGAGATGCTCACCGGGCACCCGCCCTACGGTGGCGACACCCCGCTCGCCATCGCCTACCAGCACGTGCACCACGACGTCCCGGCGCCGTCGGCGGAGGTCCCCGGCCTGCCGTGGCAGGTCGACGAGCTGGTCGGCCGCGGCACCCGCCGCGACCCCGCCGGCCGCCCGATCGACGCGGGCGCCTTCCTCGCCGAGATGTTCGATGTCCGCAAGGACCTGGGCATCGAGCCGGTGCCGGTGCCCACCGGGCGCAGCACCGCCGGCCCCGGCACGCTGCGCCCGACCAACCGGCCGACCCGCCCGCGCCACCCCAGCGACCCGGGCACCGCCGTCCTCGGCGCCCAGCGCAGCGTCCGCACCAGCACCATGCCGGGCATGGGCTCGGGCGCGACCGCCGCCGTCAACGGTCGCCGTCCCTCCGTGGACCGCATCCGCCCCGGCGTGCCGCAGCACATCCGCCGCCGCCGGGCCCGCTTCGCCGTCGCCCTGGTCCTGCTGCTCGCCGTCACCATCGGCGCCGTCGGCTGGTGGCTGGGCAGCGGCCGGTGGACCGACGTCCCCGCCCTGGTCGGCAAGTCCCGCGAGGCCGCGGTGGACCTGCTGCAGGACGCCGGGCTCGATCCCGACCCGGTCGTCGAGCAGTTCAGCGAGACCGTCCCCGCCGGCACCGTGATCGCCATCGACCCCGTGGCCGGCGGTGAGGCGATCCGCGGCACCGACGTCGAGGTCCTGGTGTCCAAGGGCCCCGAGCGCTACGTCATCGCGCCGGAGCTGGTGAGCCGCCCGGCCGACGAGGTCGAGGCGGAGCTGCAGGAGAGCGTCCCGGTGCAGATCACCCGCACCGAGGTCTTCGACGACGCCGTGCCCGTGGGGATGGTGACCGCCTTCGACCCGCCCGCGGGCACCCAGCTCCAGCGCGAGCAGGTGGTCACCATGCTGGTCAGCAAGGGCCACGCGCCGGTGGCGGTCCCCGACGTGACCGGCCAGACGCCGGAGCAGGCGACCGCCAACCTGGAGGAGCGGGGCTTCACGGTGGAGCGCGGCTCCGACGGCCGCAGCGCCGACGTCGACAAGGGCGAGGTCATGGCGGTCGACCCGGCCCCGGGCCAGAAGGCGCCATACCGGAGCACGGTGACGATCCGGGTCTCGGTCGGTGTGCCCCTGGTGGAGGTGCCCGACGTGGTCGGGCTCAACGAGGCCGACGCGACCGCCAAGCTGCAGGCGGTGGGCCTGCAGGTCGAGTCGACCCGGTTCTTCGGCGACCGCGTCTTCCGGCAGAGCGTGAGCCCCGGCGAGACCGTCGAGCAGGGCACCGAGGTCACGATCCTCCTGACGTTCGGATAGGCCCGCGTCCGCTGTGAGCACCCCCCGACGCGTGCCGCCGATCGGCGCGCACATCCAGATCAAGGGCGGCCTGGCCAAGGGTGGCCTGCCCTACACCGACGCCGTCGGCGCCGCCGCCGTGCAGGTGTTCGTCGGCAACCCCCGCGGCTGGAAGCTCACCCCGGGCGACCCGGCGCAGGACGCGCTGTTCACCGCCGGGTGCGCCGAGCGCGGCGTGCCGTCGTTCATCCACACGCCCTTCCTGGTCAACGTGGGCTCCCCCACCGAGGCGACCGTCGAGCAGTCGATCGCCGCCATCGCGCACAACCTGGCCCGCGGCGCCCGGCTCGGCTGCCAAGGCGTCGTCGTGCACGCGGGCTCCGCCGTCGGCGAGGACCGCTACGCCGACGCCCTGCGCCAGCTGCACGAGCGGCTGCTGCCGGTGCTCGAGGCCGCCGACCCGGCCGGGCCCAGGCTGCTCGTCGAGCCCACCGCCGGGGGCGGTAAGGCGCTGGCGGCCACGGTCGAGGAGCTGGGGCCGTACTTCGCCGCGCTGGAGGACCACCCGCTCGTGGGCGTCTGCTTCGACACCTGCCACGTCTGGGCGGCCGGGCACGACCTCGCGACCCCGGGCGGGATGACCGCGACGCTGGACCTGCTGGAGGCCACCGTCGGGCCCGGCCGCCTCGGGCTCGTGCACGCCAACGACTCGCTGGACACGTGCGGCTCCAAGCGAGACCGGCACACCACGATCGGCGAGGGCTCGATCGGGGTGGCGCCGTTCGGCGAGCTGCTCGCGCACCCGACGATGGCCGGCGTCCCGGTCGTCGTCGAGACGCCGAGCCTCAAGGACGGCGACCCGTGCGGCGGCCACGCGGCCGACATCAAGCTGCTCAACTCCCTGATCCCGGACCGATCCGCGGACCGCGTGATCACCACGCGCTGACGGTGGTCCGCAACGACGTCCGGACCACCGTGGACGTGAGGTGATCATGCCTGTGGACGACGACCGCGCGCACCGTCGCCGGACGGCGATGCTGCCCGGATGCGCCTGCCGCCGCCCGTCGTCCGCCGAGGCGTGTTCCACGGCAGCGAGGTGCTCCACCGGGGCGTCCTGACCCGGGGGCAGCTGCGCACCAGCGCCTACCGCCGCCTCCGCTCGGACGTGTACGTCCTCTCCACCGTGCCGGACACGCACCGGCTGCATGCCGAGGCGGTGGCGCTCGTGGCTCCGCCGGCGGCCGCGTTCGGCCCCGCTCGCCGGCGCCGTGGTCAGCGACGGATCACTGCGCTGGACCGACCGGACGCGCACCGCGCTCGACCTCATCCGCCGAGGCTCGCTCGAGGATGCCGTCGTCCGACTCGACCGGCTCGTGCACGCCGGGGTGTGCGACCTGGCCGCCGTCCGCTCGGCGGCCGCAGCGCTCCCCCGTTGCCGGGGCAGCCGGCAGGCCCGTGAAGCAGCCGAGCTCGCCGACGGGCTGGCCGGGTCCCCGCCGGAATCGCGACTGCGCCTGCTGATGCGCAGGGGCGGACTCCCGGCGCCGGTGGCGCAGTTCGAGGTCCGGGCGGACGGCCTCTTCCTGGCGCGGGTCGACTTCGCCTACCCGGAACAGCGCCTGGCGATCGAGTACGACGGGCTCTGGCACGCCGAGCCGGGGCAGTTCGCCCGGGACCGCCGGCGTCTCAACCGGCTGTTCGCCACGGGGTGGCGGGTGGTGTTCGTGACGGCCGCCGACCTGCACCGCCCCCAGGAGCTGGTGCGCCGGATCGCCGACGCCCTGCGCGCGTGATCAGCACCCACCCACGGCGGTAGGCGCACCGTGCCTGACCGCCCTCAGCGGGAGGTGATCAGCGGTCGAGGAGCTCCCCGAGGACGTCGGCGGCGCGGTCGATGCCGGCCCGGTCGACGTCGAGGTGGGTGACCAGGCGCACGCGGGTGCGGCTCACCTGCGACACGAGCACGCCCTGCGCCTTGGCCGCCTCGGCGAGCACCGGCGCGTTGACGTCGTCCAGCACGACCATGTTGGTCTCCACCGACGCCGGGTCCACGCCGAGCCGCTTCGCCAGCAGCTGCGCGTGCTCGTGGTCCTCGTGCAGCCGCGGCAGGTGGTGGTCCAGGGCGTACAGGCAGGCAGCGGCCAGCACGCCGACCTGGCGCATGCCGCCGCCCAGGCGCTTGCGCCACAGCCGGGCGGTCGCCATCCGGGCCGCCGAGCCGAGGAGCACCGAGCCGACCGGCGTCCCCAGGCCCTTGGAGAAGCAGACCGAGGCGGTGTCGGCCAGCCGGCCGTAGGTGGCCAGGTCGACGCCGGAGGCGACGTGGGCGTTCCAGATGCGCGCCCCGTCGAGGTGCACGGCGACGCCGGCGCCACGGGACCAGTCCCACAGCTTCTGCAGCTCGTCCAGCGGCTGCACCCGGCCGAAGCCCCGGTTGTGCGTGTTCTCCACCGCGATCGCCGCGGTGGCCGTGAGGTGCCAGTTGTCCTGCGGCCGGACCTGCTCGATCAGCTGCTGCGCGTCGAGCCGCCCGCCGGAGGACACCACGGTGCGCGTCGAGATCCCGAAGATCGCCGCCGCGGCACCCATCTCGTAGGTGACCACGTGCGCGTCGGCGTCGCAGAGCACCTCCTGGCCCGGCTCGCAGACCAGGCGCATGCCGATCTGGTTGCCCATCGTCCCGCTCGGCACGAACAGCGCCGCCTCGTGGCCGAACAGCGCAGCGGTCCGCTCCTCGAGCGCGCGGACGGTCGGGTCCTCGGCGTAGACGTCGTCGCCGACCTCGGCCTCGGCCATGGCCTTCCGCATGCCGTCGGTCGGCCGGGTGACGGTGTCCGACCGCAGGTCGACGGGGGCGGGCTGGGCCGGGGTGGTGTCAGCCACGCAGCATCTCCGCCACGAGGAACGCCAGCTCCAGGGACTGCCCGGTGTTCAGCCGCGGGTCGCAAGCGGTCTCGTACCGGCTGTTGAGGTCCGCGTCGCTGATCTCCATGGCGCCGCCGAGGCACTCGGTGACGTCCTCGCCGGTGAGCTCCACGTGGATGCCCCCGGGCCAGGTGCCCAGGCCGCGGTGCACGTCGAAGAAGCCGAGCACCTCGTCGACGACGCGGTCGAAGTGGCGGGTCTTGTAGCCGCTGGGCGACTCGTGGGTGTTGCCGTGCATGGGGTCGCACTGCCACACGACCTCGTGGCCGCTGGCGGTGACCTTCTCCACGATCGCCGGCAGCACGTCGCGGATCTTCCCGTTGCCCATCCGGCTGATCAGCGTCAGCTTGCCCGGCACGCCGTCGGGGTCCAGCCGCTCGACGAGCTCGGTCGCCTGTTCCGGCGTCGTCGTCGGGCCGATCTTCACGCCGACCGGGTTGGCCAGCTTCGAGGCGAACTCGATGTGCGCGCCGTCCATCTGCCGGGTGCGCTCCCCCACCCACACGAAGTGGGCGCTCAATGCGTAGGGGCGGCCCTCGTGCATGCGCAGCAGCGCCCGCTCGTAGTCGAGGATCAGCGCCTCGTGCGAGTTGTAGAGCTCCACCGCGCGCAGCGCGTCGGAGTCGACGCCGCAGGCCTTCATGAACGCCAGCGCCCGGTCGATCTCGCGGGCGATGACCTCGTAGCGCACGCCCGCCGGCGAGCTCGCGACGAAGTCCTGGTTCCAGTTGTGCACCGCGTGCAGGTCGGCCAGGCCGCCCTTGGCGTAGGCGCGGATCATGTTCATCGCCGCCGCGGAGTTCGCGTACGCCCGCACCAGCCGGTAGGGGTCCGGGATGCGCTTGTCCAGCACCGGGGCCAGGTCGTTGACCATGTCACCGCGGTAGGAGGGCAGCCCCAGGGCGTCGGTGTCCGAGGAGCGCGGCTTGGCGTACTGGCCGGCGACCCGGCCCACCTTCACCACCGGGACGCTGGCCCCGTAGGTGAGGACGACGGCCATCTGCAGCAGCGTGCGTGTGGTGGCCTGCAGGTGCGGCTCGGTGTTGAGGTCGAAGGTCTCCGCGCAGTCCCCGCCCTGGAGCAGGAACGCCTTGCCGCGGGCCACGTCGGCGAGCTGGGCGCGCAGGGCGTCCACCTCGCTGGGCGCCACGATCGGCGGCACGGTCGACAGCGTGCCGAGCACCGCGTCGAGCGCGGCACGGTCGGGCCAGGTCGGCTGCTGGGCGGCGGGCAGCTCCCGCCACCGGTCCAGACCGGGGACGAGCTCGGCAGGATCGGTGAGAGTCACGCACCGAGGGTACGGCGCGCGCTCACGGGCCCTCCTGTCAGCCGAAGAAGACCTCGGCCTCGGCGTAGCGCTCCGGCGGCACGAGCTTGAGCTTCGCCGTGGCCTCGCTCAGCCGCACCCGCACGATGTCGGTGCCGCGCAGCGCCACCATCACCCCGGACTGCCCGTCGTGGACGGCGTCGATCGCGGCCAGGCCGAAGCGGGTGGCCAGCACCCGGTCGAACGGCGACGGCGTGCCCCCGCGCTGCACGTGCCCGAGCACCACCGCCCGCGCCTCCCGGCCGGTGCGCTCCTCCAGCACCGCGGCCAGCGCCGCCCCGATGCCGCCCAGGCGCACGTGCCCGAAGGCGTCCTTCTCCCCCGCGGCGAGCAGCAGGCCGCCGTCCTTCGGTGCCGCCCCCTCGGAGACGACGACGATCGGCGAGAAGCCCGACTCGAACCGGGACAGGCAGTGCCCGACGACGGCGTCGACGTCGAAGGGCTTCTCCGGGACGAGGACGACGTTGGCGCCGCCGGCCATGCCCGCGTGCAGGGCGATCCAGCCCGCGTGCCGCCCCATGACCTCGACGACCAGCGTGCGGTGGTGGCTGTCGCCGGTGGTGTGCAGCCGGTCGATCGCCTCCATCGCGACGCCGACGGCGGTGTCGAAGCCGAACGTGTAGTCCGTGGCGTCCAGGTCGTTGTCGATCGTCTTCGGCACCCCCACGACGGCCACCCCCGCCTCGGCCAGCCGGGTGGCGACGCCCAGGGTGTCCTCGCCACCGATCGGGATCAGCGCCTCGATGCCCAGCCGGTCGAGGGTGTCGAGCACGCGTCCGGGACCGCCGTCGAGGGCGTAGGGGTTGGTGCGCGAGGTGCCGAGCACCGTGCCGCCGCGCGGCAGGATCCCGCGCACGGCCGCCAGGTCGAGGGGCACCGTGTCGCCGTCGAGCACCCCGCGCCAGCCGTCCCGGAAACCGACGACCTCGTCGCCGTGCTCGCCGATGCCCTTGCGGACGACCGCCCGGATGACCGCGTTGAGGCCGGGGCAGTCACCGCCGCCGGTCAGGATGCCGATGCGCATGCGTACCTCCGCGGGAAGGAGCGGGACTGCTGCCGGGTTGGCACCGGTCATGATGCCGCAGGCGGGACCCGCACCGGACCCTTCGCGCACGATCGCCGTGACCGGCGCCAGCGGTGTGCTGGGCGGCCGCGTCGCCACCCGGCTCTCCGCGGCCGGCGCGCCGCTGCGGCTGGTCGTCCGCGACCCCGCGCGTGCGCCGTCGCTGCCGGGCGCCGAGGTGGTCGCGGCTCCCGGCGGGTACGCGGACGCCGACGGCCTGCGGGCGGCGCTCACCGGCGTCGACACGCTGTACCTGGTGTCGGCCGCCGAGGCGCAGGACCGGCTGGCGCAGCACCGCACCGCCGTCGCCGCAGCAGCCGCGGCGGGCGTGCGCCGGATCGTCTACACCTCGTTCGTGGGCGCCTCCCCCGACGCCGTCTTCACCCTCGCCCGGCAGCACGCCGCCACCGAGGACGCGATCGCCGCGACGGGTCTGCGCGCGACGTTCCTGCGGCACGGCATGTACGCCGACTTCGTGCCCTTCTTCGCGACGCTCGAGCAAGGGACGGCGGTGATCGCTGCTCCCGGCGGCGAGGGGCGGGTGGCGTTCGTGTCCCGCGACGACCTCGCCGACGTCGGGACCGCGGTCCTGCTGCGCGACGACGACGACCTGGCCGGGCGGACGCTGGACGTGACCGGACCCGAGGCGCTCACGCTGGCCGAGGCCGCCCGGGTGCTGACCGGGATCACCGGCCGGCCCGCGGAGTACCGCCTGCAGACCGAGGAGCAGGCGTGGGCGACGCGCCGTCCCTCCGGGCACCCCGACTGGGAGATCGAGGGCTGGGTGAGCAGCTACCTGGCCATCGCCGCCGGCGAGCTGTCCGCGGTGACCGACGTGGTCCCCCGGCTGACCGGGCACCCGGCGCGCACCGTGGCCGAGCACCTCCGTGCGCACCCGGAGGACTGGGCGCACCTGCGCGGCTGAGCCTCAGCCGGCCGCCATCGCCCAGCTCGTCGGGCCGTCGGCGCCCAGCTGGACCTCGTACCGGACCGACATCCCGTGCGCCTCGTAGAAGGGCACGTTGGCCGGGTTCATCGTGTCCAGGCAGGCGACCAGACCGGCCTCCCGGACCGCGGCGAGCCCCCGCTCGAGGAGCTCGCCGCCGACGCCCCGGCGGCAGGCGTCCGGGTCGACGCCGAGCAGGTGCAGGTAGGCGTGCGGCTCCGCCGGCCGCAGGGCCTCGAGCGAGGCCATCGCCACGCCGACCTCGCGGGCGCGGGCGGCTCCCATGAACCCCGTCATAAGCCCGCCGATCGAGGGCAGCTCCTCGGGCCCGGCCGCCGGAGCGACGTCCGGCCTGGGCCACCGCCACATCGCGACCCCCACGGGCTCCGGCCGGGCGGCGACGTCGACCCGGCCGTCGGCCAGGTAGCGCTCGGCGAACAGCCCGAACATCGCCGCGCAGGCGTGCGGCCGCACGTCGGGGTCGGGGAAGAACCAGACCATGAGCGGGTCGTCGAAGAACGCCCGGGCCAGCACCGTGCGCGCCCGGCCGACGCTGATCTCTGCCACGTCCTGCAGCGTTCCGGACGCGGCCACCGGACGCCAGGGCGGACGGCGGCTCAGCCGCGCTGCTCCTCCATGGCCCGCCAGCGCGCGAGGTTGTAGCGGGCGTCGACCAGGGCGTCGTGCGTGCCCGCCGGCTTGGGCGGGAGCTCCGGCCGGCCGCGGTCGTCCCAGCGCTGGCGCAGCTCGCGGGTGAAGCGCGGGATCGGTCGCGGCAGGGCGGGCATGGCGCCCCACAGCTGCGCCAGCGCGACGTGGTCGTAGGCGGCGAACCAGGCCCACAGCTCGATCTCCTCGCCCGGCCCGGTCAGGAAGGCGAGCAGGTCGTCGCGGATGCGCTCACGGGTGCGCCACGCCCTGTCCGCCGGCGGGGGCAGCTGGTCCAGGACGTTGCGGCGCACCCACGGGATGGCCTTGCGCTCGTCGAACTGCGTGCTGACCGCGTAGAACTCCCGGCCGGCCTCGTCCACGACGCCGATGGAGACGAGGTCGATGGTGGTGCCGTCCTCGATGAACTCGGTGTCGTAGAAGAAGCGCCGCACGGTCATGGGGTCACCGTGTCGTCGTGCGGCGGGGCCGGCTCGCTCCAGCTGTCCCGGACCGCGACGGCCTCCACCTCGACCAGCTGGTCCTCGTGGCCCAGCACGGTCACGCCGACGAGGGTGCTGGGCGCGTCGTGGTCGCCGAAGCGCTCGCGCACCACCTGCCCGGCCGCCAGGAGGTCCGCGCGGTCGGTCGTGGCGACGTACACCGTCGTCTTCAGGACGTCGTCGAGCGCGGCGCCCGAGGCCTCCAGCGCCGTCACGAGGTTGTCCATCACCTGCCGGGCCTGGCCCGCGACGTCCCCGACGGCGACCGTGGTCCCCTCGGCGTCCAGCGGGCAGGCGCCGGCGGTGAACACCATGCGGCCGGGGTCGGTCACGGCGGCGTACGCGTACGGGGCGGAGGCGCTCAACGTCGACGGGCGCACGAGCTCGATGCCTGTGGTCACCCGGTGATCATCGGGCAATCGGGCGCCGATGTCGCCCGGAACGCCCGGTTGCGGAGGTGCCCTGCGCCCCCTGCCGATAGGTTCGCCGGCATGCCGGTTCTGGCCATCGACGCAGGTACCACCGGGGTGACGGCGCTCGTCGTCGGAGAGCAGGGCGACGTGCTGTCGCGCGGCTACCGGGAGTTCGCGCAGCTCTTCCCGCGCCCCGGCTGGGTGGAGCACGAGCCCGACGACATCTGGACGGCGACGGTCGCGGCGTGCCGCGAGGCCCTGGCCGGCGCTCCGGCCCAGCCGACCTGCATCGGCATCACCGACCAGCGGGAGACCGCCGTCGTCTGGGACCGGCGCACCCTGCACTCCCCCCGCCCGGCGATCGTGTGGCAGGACCGCCGCACCACCGGCATCTGCGACCGGCTGCGCGCCGACGGCGTCGAGGAGCGCGTCGCCGGGCTGACCGGCCTGCGGCTGGACCCCTACTTCACCGGCACCAAGTACGCCTGGCTCGCCGAGCACGAGCCGCGGATGTGGTCCGACGTGCGCAACGGCGCCCTGGCGCTGGGCACGGTCGACTCCTACCTGATCGCCCGCCTCACCGGCGGCGCGGTGCACGTCACCGACCCCAGCAACGCCAGCCGCACGCTGCTGTACGACCTGGAGAAGGGCGCCTGGTCCGACGAGCTGTGCGACCTGTTCGACGTCCCCCGGTCGGCACTGCCCGAGCTGGTCCCCAACTCCGGCGTCGTCGGCACCACCGACCCCGACGCCTTCCTGGGGCTGTCGCTGCCGATCGCCGGCATGGCCGGTGACCAGCAGGCCGCGCTCTTCGGGCAGGCGTGCTTCTCCCCCGGCATGAGCAAGTGCACCTACGGCACCGGCTCCTTCGTCCTCACCAACACCGGCCCGACGCCGGTCCGCTCGGACGCCGGCCTGCTGAGCACGGTCGCGTGGGACCTCGGCGACGGGCTGGTCTACGCGCTCGAGGGCGCCATCTTCGTCACCGGTGCCGCGGTGCAGTGGCTGCGCGACGGCCTGGGCCTCATCGACTCCGCCGCCGAGATCGAGGGGCTGGCCCGCACCGTGCCCGACTCCGGCGACGTGGTGTTCGTGCCGGCGCTCACCGGCATGGGCGCCCCGTACTGGGACCCGCACGCCCGCGGCGCCATCCTCGGCATCACCCGCGGCACCACGCGGGCGCACATCGCCCGGGCCACGCTGGAGGCGCTCGCCTTCGAGGTGCGCGACGTCGTCGACGTGATGGTCGACGAGGCCGGCCTGTCGGTACCGGAGCTCTCCGCCGACGGCGGTGCCAGCGCCAACGACCTGCTGCTCCAGCTGCAGGCCGACCAGCTGGGGGTCCCGGTGCGCCGGCCGGTCGTCACCGAGACGACGGCGCTCGGGGCGGCGTTCCTGGCCGGGCTGGGCACCGGCGTCTGGGGCTCGACCGACGAGCTGGCGCAGACGTGGGCGCTGGACCGTCGCTTCGAGCCGACCCACGGCCTCCGGGACGACGGCCGGCACGACCGCTGGAAGGACGCCGTCGGCCGCGCCGGCTCCTGGACCAGCTGAGGAACCCTGCTTCTCCGCGGAAAAGCGGTCCGCTTTTCCGCGGAAAGGCGGGCCGTTTTTCCGCGGAGAAGCGCAGATCAGGCGCCGCGGGAGCGGTCGCCGACGGAGTTGGCGCCGAACTCCCGGCCGTTCAGCGCGGCGATGTCCTGCTCGAGCTGCGGCACCTGGGTGGCCGAGGCCTTCATGACGAGCTTCTCCGCGATGGCGCCCGTGACGAACTGGCGGAGCGCCGCGATCGTGCCGACCGAGCGCGGCACGAAGACCCGCCGCCCGCGGGTCTCCAGGTTCTGCACCAGCGCCTCCGCGCACGCCTCCACCGAGGTGAAGGCGCCCAGCGGGCCGGGCAGCTGCGCGCGGACGGCCTTGAAGGTGGGCAGGGCGGCCTCGGTGTCGCGCACCATGTCGGTGTCGATCCAGGTCGGGTGCGCGCTGCCGACGGTGACGCCGCGGTGCGCCACCTCCAGCCGCAGCACGTCGCCGAACCGCTCCACGCCGGCCTTGGAGGCGCAGTAGGCGCTCATGCCGGGCAGCACGGTGAAGGCGGCCGCGGAGCTGACCAGCAGCACGTGCCCCTTGCGCTTGGCGATCTCGGGCAGCGCGGCGTGCGCGGTCAGCATGGTGCCGGTCAGGTTGACCTCGATGGTGCGGGCCAGCGCGTGCGCCGACGACGTCATCACCGTGGTCAGCGGTGCGATGCCGGCGTTGGCGACGACGGCGTCCAGCCCGCCGAAGGTGTCGACGGTCCGCTGGACGGCGGCCTTCAGGGCTTCGGGGTCGGTGACGTCGGCCTCGACCCACAGGTGCTCGGGGCCCAGTTCGTCGGCCACGCGGGCCAGCTCGGCGGGCTCCAGGCCGACCAGTGCGACGCGGGCGCCCCGGGCGGCGGCCTTGCGGGCGAGCGCGGCGCCGATGCCGCGTGCCGCGCCGGTGATCAGCACCGACTTGCCCGTCAGGGACGTGCGAGAAGTGCGGAAGGCCATCGTGGGCTCCTCGATCCGGGGCGCTCGGTTTGAGCACTGCTCGCGAGCCGTTGTAGCTTGTTGAGCGTTGCTCAGCAAGCCGGGAGATGCGACGCAGGACCCCAGAAGGAGCCGATCGGTGACCAGCACACTCGAAGCCCAGACCCCCGCCGCGCAACCGGGCGCCGTGCGGGAGGTGGGCGTGGCGATCATCGGATCGGGCTTCGCCGGCCTGTGCATGGCGATCGCCCTCAAGCGGCGGGGTGAGACCGACTTCGTCCTCCTGGAGCGGGCGCAGGACGTCGGCGGTACCTGGCGGGACAACACCTATCCGGGCGCGGCCTGCGACGTGCAGTCCAACCTGTACTCGTTCTCCTTCGCGCTGAACCCCGACTGGGGCCGCTCGTACTCGGAGCAGCCGGAGATCCAGGCCTACCTGCAGCGGGTCGCGAAGGACTTCGACGTCCGCCGGCACTGCGTCTTCGGCGCCGAGGTCACCGGCGCGCGGTGGGACGACGAGGCGCGGCGCTGGCTGGTGTCGACGACGGCCGGCGACTTCCGGGCCCGCATCCTCGTCTCGGCCGCAGGCGCCCTGGCCGACCCGACCTATCCCGACATCCCGGGCCTGGACACCTTCGCCGGCACCGTCATGCACTCCGCGCGCTGGGATGCCTCGCACGACCTCGCGGGCGAGAAGGTGGCCGTCATCGGCACCGGCGCCTCGGCCATCCAGGTCGTCCCGGCGATCCAGCCGGTCGTGGACAGCCTCGCGGTCTACCAGCGCACGCCCGCCTGGGTGGTGCCCCGCACCGACCACCCGGTGAAGCCGCTGATGCGCCGGCTCTACCGGCGCGTGCCCGGGATGCAGAAGGCGATCCGCGGCGGGCTCTACCTCTTCCGCGAGTTCCTGGTCATCGGGCTGGCGAAGAACCGGTGCTTCCTCAAGCCGGTGGGCAAGCTCGCCAAGGCCCACCTCGAGCGCCAGGTGCGCGACCCGAAGCTCCGCAAGGCGCTGACGCCGGACTACACCATCGGCTGCAAGCGGATCCTCATCAGCAACGACTACTTCCCCGCCGTGGCCGCGCCCAACGCCGAGCTGGTCACCGCCGGCATCGCCGAGGTCCGCCCGCACTCCGTCGTCAGCAGGGACGGCGTCGAGCGGCCCACGGACACGATCGTGCTGGCCACCGGCTTCCACGTGACCGACCTGCCGATCGCGGAGAAGATCCGCGGTCGCGACGGCCGGAGCCTGGCCGAGGTGTGGAAGGACGGCATGGTGAGCAACCGCAGCGCCACCGTCGCGGGCTTCCCCAACCTGTTCCTGCTGGTCGGGCCCAACGTCGGCGTCGGCCACACGTCGATGGTCTACATGATCGAGTCGCAGGTGAACTACGTCGACGACGCCCTGCGGACGATGGACGCCGAGGCCCTGGAGGTCCTGGAGACCACGCGCGAGGCGCAGGAGGCCTACCGCGCGCTGATCGCCGAGAAGTCCGAGGGCACGGTCTGGCTGGGTGGTGGCTGCGCCAGCTGGTACCTGGACGAGCACGGGCACAACACGACGCTGTGGCCGGACTTCACCTTCCGGTTCCGCAAGCTCACGAAGAAGCTGGACCGCGAGAACTACGTCGGCGTCCCGGCCGGCGCGCCGGCGAGCAGCCCGGAGGTGGCGGCATGAGCACCGGCACGGTCCTCCGCCGCGTCGCCGCCGTCCGCACCGGGGACGGCGCGCTGATCCACGCCGTCGTCGACGGGTCCGACGACGCGCCGGTCACCCTCGTGCTGGCCCACGGCTGGACCCTGGCGCAGGCCTCCTGGGACGACGTCGCCTCCCTGCTCACGCCGCAGGTGGCGGCCGGCGAACTGCGGCTGATCCGCTACGACCAGCGCGGGCACGGCCGCAGTACCTGGCGTTCTCCCACCCACCCCGAGTACGCCTCCGAAGTAGCCGAGCTCTCGATCGACCAGCTCGGCGCCGACCTCGGCGACCTGCTCGACCAGCTCGCCCCGACCGGTCCGGTGGTGCTGGGCGGCCACTCCATGGGCGGCATGACGATCATGTGCCTGGCCGCGGCCCGGCCCGAGCTGTTCACCGACCGCGTCCGGGGTGTGGCCCTGGTGTCCACCTCGGCCGGCGACCTGGCCCCGGAGGGGAAGACGCTCAGCGAGCGGCTGCAGCTGAAGCTGGCCCCCGGCATGGTCACGGTCGCCATCGGTGGCGCGCGAGCCCTCGAGCGGATCCGCCAGCTCGTGCCGCCGGCGCACCCGCGCCACCGGAAGGTCGTCCGGGAGCTGCTCTACGGGGCCGACGCGACCGACGAGATGGTCGTCGCCGGGGCCGAGATCATGCACGCCTCGACGGTGCGCTCGTTCGCCGCCTTCTACCCGGCGCTGGGCCGGCACGACAAGCGCACCGAGCTCGAGGCGCTGACCGGGGTGCCGGTGGAGGTCCTCGTGGGCGACAGCGACAAGCTGACCCCCCAGCGGCACAGCCGTCAGCTGGCCGAGGCGCTGCCGGATTCCGCGCTGCACGTGGCCGAGCGCACGGGGCACATGCTCCCCCAGGAGCGGCCGCGGCTGGTGGCCGACGCGATCGAGCGGCTGCTGGCCGCCGCGACCGCCGGCCGGCACGCCGCCTGACCGCCCGGTGATGGCGGCGTCCTCCACGCCCGGGTCGCCCCGGCTGCGCCGCACCGCGGGCGACCGCCGGGCGCAGCTGGTGCAGATCGGCCTCGAGCTGCTGCCGACCACCCCGGTGCAGGAGCTGACGATCGACGAGGTGGCCCGCCGCGCCGGCATCAGCCGCAGCCTGCTCTTCCACTACTTCGCGACCAAGCGCGAGTACTACACCGCGGTCACCCGGGCCGCGGCCGACTTCATGCTCGACCACCTCCTGCCTCCCCCGGGCGCGTCGCCGGAGGAGCAGGTCACCGGGATGCTGGACCGCTACGTCGGTTGGGTGGAGACCTTCCGGGAGAGCCACCTGGCGTTCGTGCGCGGCGCGGGGGGCGGCGATCCCTGGGTCGCCGAGGTCTACGAGGAGACGCGGGAACGGCTGGTCCAGGTCGCGCTGACCGCGCTCGAGCTGCCGGACGACGCCGGTCGGCGGCAGCTGGTGCTGGCCTGGTTCGCCTTCACCGAGGACCTCGTCGGCTCCTGGGCCCACCAGCCCACGATGAGCCGGCCCGAGCTGCTCGCGCTGCTCCGCGAGATCCTGGACCGGCTCACCGCTCGTTAGGCGCGGCGACCGACCACGGAGTCAGTGGCAGGTGTGGAACCACCAGTCCGTCAGCTCCTCCTGGGCCAGGCCCAGGTCGTCCCCGAGCCCGTACAACTCCGGATCGGTGATCACACCGCCCTCGGGGAGCTGCTCGGCCGCCGCGCGCAGCTCCTCCAGGTACTGCTGCTGGGTGGCCCAGGCGTCGGCGACCTCGTCCGGCGCGTCCACCGCGGTCATGGGCGTGAGCTTCGCGTCGATCTCCTCGATGACGTCGTCCTTCGGCAACCAGGCCTGCACCGGACCGAAGCCGGCCCCGGTGGCGCCCTGGTCCTCGAGGGTCGCGCAGACGTCGCCGCGCGAGCCCTCGCCGGAACCGGCGGAGTCGCCGACGGACGACGTACCCGCCACAGGCGCCGCGGACGCAGGGGCGTCGTCCGATCCGCAACCGGACAACATCAGCACGGCGGCGAGGAGGAGCGGCGCATAGCACCGGGCGATCGTCACGTTCCGAACGGTAGTGATCCGGAACCGGGCTGCGCCCTCAGGGTCAACCGGCCAGCGTCGTGGGAGCGCGGTCGGCGGCCTCGGTCACCGGGGGCTGGAGCGTGGCGACGGCGTCCGCGGCGCTGGCGCTGCCCGCCGTCATGGACTTCTTCACCGTCGCGCCGTAGACGTCGACGTACTCCTGACCGGACAGGGTCATGATCTCGTACATGATCTCGTCGGTGATCGACCGCTCGACGAAGCGGTCACCGGCCAGGCCCTCGTAGCGGGAGAAGTCCAGCGGCTCCCCGAAGCGCACCGTCACCCGCATGATCTTCTTGCCGAACGGCAGCTTCCGGTGCGAGTAGCACATGGCCACGGGGACGACCGGCACCCCGGTCTGCAGCGCCATCCGCGCCACGCCGATCTTGCCGCGGAAGAGCCGACCGTCGGGCGAGCGCGTGCCCTCGGGGTAGATGCCCAGGAGCCGGCCGTCGCGGAGGATGCCCAGACCGGTCTGGATGGCGTCCTCGGCGGCCGAGGCGCTGGTGCGGTCGATGGGCACCTGCCCGGCGCCGGTGAAGAAGGCGCGCTGGAAGAACCCCTTCACCCCGCTGCCGGTGAAGTACTCGGCCTTCGCGAGGAAGGTGACCCGCCGCCGCATCGACAGCGGCATGAAGATCCAGTCGGCCGCGGACAGGTGGTTGCTCGCCAGGATGGCCGCACCGCTGGCGGGGACGTGCCCGACGCCCTCGGCGCGGGGACGGAAGAGCACGCGCACCGCGGGGCCGATGGCGACGAACTTGAGGAACCAGTAGAACAACACGCCTCCCTCGTGGACTGCCAGACTAGGGAGCAGGGAGGCCGTAGGACAATCGGCCGTCCAGTGCGAGGGATCACTCGCCCACCCACGGCCCCGCCGCCGCACCACCAGGAGAAGCCCGTGCCCGGAACGAACGCACCGACGCCCGCGGTGCTCCCGGGGGCCGAGCCGTTCGACTTCCGGGGCAGCGGCGAGCCGGGGCGCACCGGCGTGCTGCTGGTGCACGGCTTCACCGGCACCCCCATGAGCATGCGGCCGTGGGGCGAGTACCTGGCCGCCGAGGGCTTCACGGTGCGCTGCCCGCTGCTGCCCGGCCACGGCACGAGCTGGCAGGACTGCAACACCAGCACCCACGAGCAGTGGACGACCGAGGTCGAGCGGGCCCTCGACGAGCTGGCCGCCACCTGCGACCGGGTCTTCGTGGCGGGGCTGTCCATGGGCGGCACGCTGGCCACCCGCCTGGCCGAGGTGCGCTCCGGCGACGTCGCCGGGCTGCTGCTGGTCAACCCGGCGCTGTTCACCCGGCGCCTGGACGCCAGGCTGCTGCCGCTGATCGCCCGGCTGACCCCGAGCTGGGCCCCGATCGCCAGCGACATCAAGAAGCCCGGCGTCGTCGAGCTGGCCTACCCGAAGCTGCCGACCCGGGCGATGCTGCAGCTGCGCAGGCTCTGGGCGCTCACCAGAACCGACCTGCAGCGGGTGACCGTGCCGGTGATCGTCTTCCACAGCATCGAGGACCACGTGGTGGAGCCGGCCAACAGCGAGGTGCTGCTCGCGTCGGTGTCCAGCCGCGACACCACCGAGATCGTGCTCGGGGACAGCTACCACGTCGCGACCCTCGACAACGACGCCCCGCAGATCTTCGAGCGCTCGGTGGCCTGGATCCGCGAGCGCACGCCGGCTCCCGCGCCGGGGCGGGCGACCCCGTGACCGGGCGCCGGGGGCGGCGGGACAACGGGCTGCCCGCCACGACCTGGAGCCCGCTGCGCGACGTCGACCCACGGGTGGGCGAGCACCTGCTCGACGTCCTCGAGGCGGCCGGGATCGCGGCCTACCTCGAGCCATCGGCCGACGTCGGCCCGTACACCCGCGAGGTCTCGCTGCCGAGCCCTCCCTCGGACCGGCTCTTCGTCGACCGGACCCGGCAGTCCGAGGCGCGCGTGCTCGTGGACGAGCACGCCGACGAGCACCCGCGCCGGCCCGCCGAGCCGGCACCCGTGCGCGCCGATCTGGACGAGGACGCCGAGTGGTCGCGGATCGTGGCCGCCTACGAGGCCGAGCACGGGGCGGCCCGGGTCGACGAGCAGCCCTCGGACGCGCCGCCGCCGCCTCCGCACGAGGTGTCGGTGCTCGACCTGCCCGAGGAGCACTACGAGCCGCCGGCCCCGCCGCCGGTGCCGGTTCCCGCGCCCCACGCGCTCTACGCCGGGCTGCTGGTGCTCCTCGGCCTGCTGCTCATCGCCGTCCCCGGGGTGCTGCGACTGTCGGCGGACCTGGGGCTGGTCCTCGGTGTCGCCGCCATCGCCGGCGGGGCCGCGATGCTGGTCTCCCGGATGCGCGACCGCTCCGACCACGACGGGGACGACGGCGCCGTCGTCTGACGGGTCAGGCGTCGCCCTCGGCGACCGCGCGGCGGACCAGGTCGGCAGCACCCACCATGCCCGCCTGGGCGCCGAGCTCGGCGGCCACGATCCGCGGGCCGGGGCGGAACCCGCGCCCCGGCAGCGCGCGATCGAGCCGGGCCCGCGCCGGACCCAGGACCATCTCGCCGAGCACGCTCACGCCTCCGCCGATGACCACGACCTCCGGGTCCAGGACGGCGGCGAGGTCGGCGATGCCCTGACCGAGCCAGACCCCGACCTCGGTGACCAGCTCCAGGGCCAGCGGGTCGCCGTCGTAGGCCGCCCGAGCGACGTCCTCGCCGGTCAGCCGGGACGCCTCGCCCTCGACCCGCTCCAGCAGCAGGGCCGCCGCGGCCGGGGAGGTGCTCGCCACCTCGCGGGCGGTCTGGCCGAGTGCGGTGCCGCTGGCGTACTGCTCCCAGCAGCCGCGGTTGCCGCACGCGCACAGCCGCCCGTCGGGCACGACCCGCATGTGGCCCCACTCCCCCGCGACCCCGTGCGCGCCGCGCCGCAGCCGGCCGTCCATCACGATCCCGCCACCGATGCCGGTGCCCAGCGTGATCATCAGCGCCAGGTCCGCTCCGCGCGCGGCGCCGTAGCGGTACTCGGCCCAGGCGGCGGCGTCGGCGTCGTTGCCCACCCACAGCGGCCGCTGCAGCCGGGCCGCGAGGTCCTTGCGCAGGGAGGAGTGCCGCCAGGCCAGGTGCGGGCTGAACAGCACCGTGTCACCGGTGCGGTCGAACCAGCCCGCCGCGCCGATGCCGGCTCCCACCAGCTCGCCTCCGTGGCCGGCGGCCAGCTCCTCGGCGACGGCGGCGATGGCGTCCTCGGTGTCGGAGACCGAGCCACCGGGGGTGGCCCGCCGGGCGGTGGCCAGGATGGTGCCGTCGGGCGCCACGACCCCGCCGGCGACCTTGGTGCCGCCGATGTCGATGCCGAGCGCGACCAGGGACTCCGGTGCCGCCGCACTCACGCGATGTCGATCCGCTGCACCGCTCCGGAGGAGCCGTCGTCGTCCCGGTCGTCGGGGTGCTCGGGTGCGTCGGCCGCCGGGCCGGTCGGGGCAGCGGCTGCGGGCTCCCCGGCGAGGTCGCGCAGCACGGCGGCGGTGGTGGCCAGCACGTCGGACAGCGCCGCGGTGACGTCGGGGCGCTCACCGCGCAGGACCGCCGCCGTCTGGCAGACGGGGCACCAGCGGCAGTCGGCACCGTGGGCCGCCCGGTCCGCACCGGGGTCCGCACCCGGGGCGCCGGCGGGCGGGCGGAGCACGTCGAGCAGCCTGCGGGCGGAGTCGGCCCAGTCGGCAGGGGTGGTCATGGAGCTCTCCTCACCGAGGCCAGCAGATCCGCCGGCCAGAGCTGTGGGTCGGGTCGGAAGGAGACCACGAGACGGGCGTCCGCGCTGCCCGGGTCCGCCATCCGCCCCCCGGTGACCTCGCAGCGGCGCAGCAGCGGGTCCAGCCGCAGCGAGCGGCGGCTGCCGGCGACGGTGATCACCAGGTCGTCCTCCCAGCGGGTCACGCCGACGGCGCCGCGCTCTGCGAAGGGCAGCGGGACGGCCAGCTCCCAGGCGTCGTCCCGGCGCTCGGTCGCCGGTGCGGGGAGCCCGCCGTGCTCGGGCAGCGCGACGTCGGCCAGGAGCGCGGTCAGCGCGGCGACGTCCGCGGGCCCGGCGGGCGTCTCGGGGATGCGGTGCACGGTGGCCAGCTCCGCGAGCGCAGCCAGCTCGGCGGCCTGCTCGTGGAGCCGGGCACGCCACCACTCCCCCGCGCCGTCCTCCGGCAGCACCCGGGCGAGCACCGCGGGCGGGCGCAGCCCGTGCAGGCCCAGCGCGGTGGCCAGGTGCCGGAGCGACGCCGCCGTCCCGGC
>Ga0210040_10001748_pt1 | contig 32115 bp, 16 predicted proteins | sample CryGeyCG12114_NA_FD_185462 | JGI IMG/M metagenome (GOLD analysis project Ga0210040, IMG submission 185462) | Groundwater microbial communities from aquifer - Crystal Geyser CG19_WC_8/21/14_NA (SPAdes) (version 2) | ecosystem: Environmental > Aquatic > Deep subsurface > Groundwater | place: USA...
TATTCAGTACGGGCACCGTCTTGTCGTCCTGGGCGTGCACCAGGAAGGTAGGGGGCGTTTGGGCCGTCACCTGCAACTCGTTGGAATAGTACTGGCGCTGGTCAGCCGCAGCGTTCTTGCCCAGCAGATTATCCCGCGAGCCACCGTGCGCCAAGCTATCCGAGAAGCTGATAACTGGGTAGAGCAGCATCAGGAAATCGGGCCGCACCGATGTTTTGCTGGCCTTGGTATCAACGGGCTGCGCGAAGTGCGTGCCGGCCGTGCTAGCCAGGTGGCCGCCCGCCGAGAAGCCCATCAGCCCTATCCGGTTGGGGTTTATCTTAAACGTGCTGGCTTGCTCCCGTACGAGCCGCACAGCTTGCTGGGCATCCAGCAAAGGGGCCGTGCTCTTGTCCGGCTGGCTTTGGTCGTTGGGTAGGCGGTACTTCAGCACAAAGGCTGTCACGCCCATTTCGTTCAGGCGCTTCGCCACGTCGTAGCCCTCGTGGTCGATGGAGAGGCGCGCATACCCACCGCCGGGGCAGATAATAACCGCTGTGCCGGTAGCCTTATTGGCGGGGGCCAGAAAAACCGTGAGGGTAGGCTGCACTACGTTGCTGATGCGCACGCCGCCATTGGCCAGCGTAATGCTGGTTTCCTTTACTTCACTGGGTTTAGAATCGGGAATATTTCCCTTGTAAAGTGGCAGAACTTGTTGAGCTTGGAGCATGGGGGCAGTGCCGAGCAGGAGCAAGGCAGCAAGGGCGATACGTTTCATAGGGGTGGGAAGGAAAATGGTCTTAAAGAGAGAACGTCATTTCGAACAGAGTGAGAAATCTCGCGTGCTGATGAAAGATACTATCTATTATCAGCACGCGAGATTTCTCACTCTGTTCGAAATGACGTTCTCTATCTATAGAATGACGGCCTTCCTATGTGCCCAACTCCGGCGGCGTTTGTTCGTCGCGCTTCTGCTTTTCGGTCAGTTTGTCGTTCTTTTTATCTTCCTCCGAAGGCCCTTTAGCCGGCGTGTTGGGCTCTTTTGAGCCGTGCCCGGCGTGGCCGTGCTCCTCGGGGTTGTAGTTTTTCGACATCTCGGCCAGCTTTTCCTTGCCGTAGGCCAGCTTGGTGATGTTCAGGAACAGCACCGGCACGGCAAAGATGGCCAGGAAGGTAGCCGCCAGCATCCCGCCCGTCACGGTCCAGCCAATGGTCTGGCGCGACACAGCGCCTGCGCCCGAGGCAAAGGCCAGCGGCAGCACACCCAGGATAAAGGCCAGCGAGGTCATGATGATGGGGCGCAAGCGCAGCTCCACGGCCTCAATGGTGGCTTCCATTACTGGTACGCCAACATCCACGCGTTCCTTGGCAAATTCCACAATCAGAATGGCGTTTTTGGCAGCCAGACCAATCAGCGTGATCAAGCCAATCTGCGCGTACACGTTGTTGGTGAGGCGCGGAATGAGCGTGAGAGCCACAATGGCCCCAAAGGCCCCCAGCGGCACCGACAGCAGCACCGAGAATGGTATCGACCAGCTTTCGTATAGCGCCGCCAGCAGCAGGAACACGAACAGAATAGAAAGGCCGAAGATGATAATCGTGCTGTTGCCGGCGTTCAATTCCTCACGGCTCAGGCCCGAGAAGTCGAAGCCGTAGTCGGCGGGTAGGGTTTTGGCTGCTACCTCCTGCAAGGCTGCAATGGCTTGGCCGGAGCTGTAGCCCTCGTTCGCGTCGCCGTTGATTTCAGCGGAGCGGAACAGGTTGAAGTGCGAAATCAGCGGGGCGTTTTCTACCAGTTTGTAGCTGATAAGCGAGCCCAGCGGAATCTGCTGGCCCTGCGCATTCTGCACGTAGTAGCCGTTCAAATCGTCGATGTTCTGACGGTAGGCGGTATCAGCCTGTGCCACTACCCGGAAGTTGCGGCCGTACTTGGTGAAGTCGTTGATATAGGCCGAGCCCATGAACGTCGACATCGTGTTGAAGATATTCGTGAGCGGCACGCCCAGCTTCTTGGCTTGTTCCCGATTCACGGTTACCTGATAGCCGGGTGTCTGGGCTGTGAAGAAGGTGTAGGCGCGCGCAATTTCGGGGCGCTGGTTGGCGGCGGCTACAAACTTGTTGATGTTTGCCTCAAACTCCTTGATATCGGTGCCAGCCTCGCGCTGCTCCAACTGGAAGCTGAAACCGCCCGTGTTGCCCAGACCCGGAATAGCTGGCGGCGGCACCACCCGAATGTTGGCCCCTTTAATCACCGAAAACTCCTTTTGCAGCGAAGCCACTACCCCTTGTAGTTGCAACTCTTTGTCTTTGCGCTCGTCCCAGGGCTTGAGCTGCACGAAGTAGGTGCCGCTGCTGGGCTTAAAGGAGAAGTTTAGGGCGTTGAGGCCCGCAATGCCGGAGTAGTTGTTCACGGCCGGCGCTTTCTCCTTGAAAATCTTGGACATCTGATCCATCACGGCGCGGGTACGGCTACTGGCCGCGCCTGCCGGCAACTCAATAGACACGTACAAACGGCCTTCGTCCTCGGTCGGGATAAAGCCCGATGGCTTGGCGCGGAACAGCCCAAACGTGCCGGCATACACCAGCACCAGCAGAATGACCACCAGCGGCGTAAATTTCAGGCTGCGCTTCACCCCGTTGGAGTAGGAATGCGTAACGCGGGCAAACCACTGGTTGAACTTGTAGAACAGCTTGTTAATGCCTTTTGCGTCGGCGCTTTGCTCCGATGGGCGCATCAGCAACGAGCACAAAGCCGGCGTGAGCGACAAGGCAATAAAGGCCGACAGCACCACCGAAATAGCAATGGTGATGGCAAACTGCTGATACAAGCGCCCCACAATGCCCGGAATAAAGCCTACCGGCACGAATACCGCCGCCAGAATCAGGGCAATGGCAATAACCGGCGCCGTAATGTCCTTCATGGCCTTTTCGGTGGCCTCGCGCGCCGATATTTTCTCGGTGTCGATGTAGTGCTGCACGGCCTCCACTACCACAATGGCATCATCGACCACAATACCAATAGCCAGTACGAAACCAAAGAGCGTGAGCGTGTTAATGGTGAAGCCCAGCGGAATGAACAGAATGAACGTGCCCACAATAGCCACTGGCACGGCCAGGATGGGGATGAGGGTAGCGCGCCAGCTTTGCAGGAACACGAACACTACCACCGTCACCAGCACCAAGGCTTCAATCAGGGTGTGCAGTACTTCCTCAATCGACACGCGCACCACCGTTACCGACTCAAACGGTACGCGGTAGGCCACATCCGGCGGGAATTTCTTGGAGAGTTCTTCCAGGGCCGCGTTCACGCCATCGGCGGTTTCCAGGGCGTTGCCGCCCGGCACTTGGTTCACCAGCAGCAGGGTAGCCGGCTGCCCATTCACAGTAGCAGCGCGGGAGTAGCTGAAGCTGCCCAGCTGGATGCGCGCAATGTCGCGCAGGTACACCAGCGAGCCAGTCTGCGGGTCGGTACGCACAATCACGTCGCCAAACTGCTCGGCCGTGCTCAGGCGGCCATTCACGAAAATGGTGTACTCAAACGCCTGCGAGCCATACTGCGGCGCCGAGCCCACCGAGCCAGCTGCCACCTGAATGTTCTGCTCGCGCAGGGCCGTGGTGATGTCGGTGGCCGTCAGGCCCAACTGCGACATCTTGTCGGGGTTCAGCCACACGCGCATCGAGAAGTCCTGCCCAATGCTGGTCACGTCGCCTACCCCCTTCACGCGCAACAGCGCGTCGCGCACGTAGATGTTGGTGTAGTTGTCGAGAAACTGCACGTTGTGGCTACCCTTGGGCGAGTACAGGCCCACTACCATCAGGATGGTAGGGTTCCGCTTTTTCACGGTCAGGCCCAGGCGCTTCACTTCATCGGGGAGCTGGGGCTGCGCCACGCTCACGCGGTTTTGCACGTCGAGAGTCGCAATGTCGATGTCGGTGCCGATTTCGAACGTCACGTTCGACGACAGGTTGCCGTCGCTGGTGGCGTTGCTTTGCAGGTAGGCCATGCCGGGCGTGCCGTTCACCTGCGTTTCAATGGGCGTCATCACCGTCTGCTCCACCGTGAGGGCGTCGGCCCCCGTGAAGCTACCCGAAATCTGCACCACCGGCGGCGAGATGTTGGGGTATTGGCTGATGGGCAGGTTGAGAATGGACAGCACCCCAATCAGCACAATGACGATGGACACCACAATGGCTGTGACGGGTCGCCGAATAAATACGTCTGAAATCATAAAATAGGGCGCGGCGGGTTACGCCGCATTTCGTTGCTGATGTTGCCCGTCATGCGGGCCACTAAGCCGTCATTTCGAACGGAGTGAGAAATCTCGCGTGCTGATGCTGGGTGGTAAATCCAACGAAGCGGTAGAGATGCTTCGACTCCGCTCCGCTGCGCTCAGCATGACGGACTGGTATGTTCTTACTTACCCGAGGCGGCTGGCTGACCCTGGCCTTGCGCGCTGGCGGGTTTGCTGGGGTCGCCTACCTGCACCACGGCGCCTTGGCGCAGGTTCTGCACGCCGTCGCTCACAATGGTCTGGCCTTGCTTCAAGCCCTGCCGTACCACAGTTTTACCCTGTGTTTTGGCACCCGTCGCTACTTTCTGCTGGGCCACCTTGTTGCTGTCGCCTACCACATACACATAGAACTCGCCGAGCTGTTCAACAAGCGCTTTGGTAGGAATTACGAGCTGATTGCCGTTGTCCTGGTTGCGCACGCGCACCGTCACGTTCATGCCGGCTTTCAGCAGCTTTTTCGGGTTCGGAAACTGCACGCGTACGCGCAGAGTCCCGGTTTGCGGGTCTACGGCGCGGTCTACCGTCACAATCTTGCCGGGTAGGGAATACTCCTGGTTGCCGGGGAGCATCAGCGTAAACACCGAGTCCTGGCGGGCGCTGGTATTGCGCTCCAGCTCCAGAAAGCGCGTGATGTCGGCCTCGCCAATGTTCACGTCCACCGCAATTGGATCTTCAGCCGACACGGTATTTATCAGCGTCTGACCCTGCGTCACGAGGGCACCCAGCTTCACCTGCGCAATACCAATGGTACCTGTGAGGGGAGCCGTAATCACGGCGTGGCGCAAATCGAGGTTCACGCTGCGCAGGTTGGCCCGCGCCGCTTCCACCTGCGAGGCGGCATTGGCTTGGGCAGCCTGGGCAATGTCTACCTGCTGCTTGGCTATGGCATCCAGCTTGTCGAGGCGCTCGTAGCGGTCGGCGTCCTGCGCGGCGCGGTCGTAGTTGGTTTTGGCCACATCCAGCTGGGCCTGGGCCTCGTTGGTGGCGGCAGCGTAGCGGGTGCGGTCAATGGTATAGAGCTTCTGGCCTCTGGTGACGTGCTGGCCATCCTGCACGTAAATGTTGGTCAGGAAACCCGTCACCTCCGCCAGCAGCTGCACCTCGTTCAGGGGCACTACCGTGCCGGGGTAGGTGTCGGTGCTTACCACATCTTCGCTCTGCACTTTGTATACGGATACCGGCACGGCCGGCGGCGGCCCTTGTTGCTGTTGTTCTTCGTCTTTGGAGCCGCAGCTGGCCAGCAGCAGGGCACTACTCACGAATACGGGCCACACCCGCTTAGAATTCCACGTCATGGGATTCGTATTTTACTGATTCTGGGTGAAGGTAATGTTGCCCAAGGCCCGCTGCACGTCCAGTTTGGTCGACAGCACGTTGAACAAAGCATTGTAATAGTTGAGCTGGGCCGTGCGCAGGTCGGTTTCGGCGATAATCACGTCCAGGAACGTGCGCAGGCCCTCGCGGTATTGCAGGTTCAGGATGCGGTACACCTCCTTGGCATCGGCCACGTTCTGCTGAATGGTATACAACTCATTCAGCGAGCCTTTGTAAGCGCCCATTGCCTGCTCAAACTCGCTGTTAATCTGGTTCTTGGTATCGAAGATGGTCAGGTCCAGCTGCTCGTCCTGCAACTCCGCAATCTTCAGGTTCTGAATTCGCCGCGTACCCGTGAAGATGGGTAGGGCCAGCTGCAAGCCCGCCTGCTGGTTGGGGAAAGCCTGCTTATACAGTTCCGAAAACTCGTTGTTCTGATATACCCGGTTGTAGTTGTAAAAGCTTGATAGCGAGGGTAGGAAGCCGTACCGATAGTAGTCGATGTTGTAGCGCTGGAGCTGCTTTTGGGTCTGAAGCTGCTGGATTTCCACCCGCTTCTCGTAGGCCAGCTGCACGGTGGTATCGAGCAGGGTCTGGCGGGCCATTTCCAGCGTATCATAGCTGAGGGCTAGTTTGTTGTCGGGCGCTACGCCCATAAGCTGCTTGAGGGTAGCATACTTGCCGGGTAGGGCGGCGGCAGTGCTGCGGCGCTGGGCTGTAGCATTCTTCAATGAAATATCAGCCCGCAGAAAGTCGGTTTTGTCGGCAATGCCTACCTCGTACTGCGCTTTGGCATCGCGCACCTGCCGCTGCTGCCGCTGAATGTCTTCCAGCAAAATCCGTAGCTGCTCCTCAGTCAGCAGAATGTCGTAAAACGCCTTGCTGACGTTGGTTACCACGTCAATCTTGTTGAGGGAAGTGGTCTGTGCATAGTTCAAACGCGTGGCGCGCACCGAGCGCGCAGCGCGCAGCACATCGTTGCTATACAACAGTTGCGTAGCCTGCAACCCAACCGTCGACACGTTTTTCAGACCAATACGAATGATTTGCTGTCCAGCCGTAGGGTCAGCAAAGTTGGGTAGAACCGATGCTTGCAGCTGAATATTGCGGGTATAAGCACCCGTACCATTGATCTGCGGCAGCCAATACGAAAGCCCGATGCGCACGTTGCGGTCCGCAATGCGCTCATCCAGCTGCGACTGGCGCACCAAAGGCTGGTTGCGCAACGCAAACTCCACGCACTGGTCGAGGGTGGCGTTGGCGGGCAGTGGCTGGCCTACGGGTGTTGTTAGTATTTGAGCAGCAGCGCCTTGGAGCGTCAGCAGCATGGCTAGCAAAGGTAGCCAGCGTCGGGAGCTACTGCAAAGCCGGATAAGTGGCTGGTGCATACTCCCTAGTACTTCTTGTATCATGTGGTGCAATCGTTTTGCCGAGCTGCGCAGCCCACTCGAACCGATTTTGGCAGAGCGCAAGCCCGTTATGTACCACTTATGAATACAGAATGTTTTAACTGTTGAAGTTACTTATGCATAAATACTGCTGTGTAACAGCTGTTTAATCTGTAATACAGATGATTACAGTTTGCTATTATTTTTTCAATGCTCATCTAGTAGCTGCAAAGGCAGCTACTAGAAGTAGGGAATTATTGCTCCGTAATGAGGGCCTCCACATCCACGTTGCGGCCGTGGTCGTCGGCGCAGGAGATTTTCAACGGGCCGGGGGTAGGCCGAAAAAATACCCGCTCGGTGGCGGCGGCGGCGCGCAGAAACTGGTCGTTCACGTACCAATACACCTGCCGCACCTCACTGTCGGTGGTGCAGCTGAGCAGGAGCTGCTGGTGCTCGTGGTGGTTGAGCACGTACTCGGTACTGGCCAGGGGCGAGGTGATAGTAGGCGCCCGCTCGGTACCGCCGCGCACCAGCTGGCACTGCGGGTTGTGCGGGGGTAGGCGCTGGTAGGGAATGCCCTGCGCCTCTTTATACGCTGCTACTTCAGGCAATAGATTGGGGTAGAGCACCCGCCGGTAGCCCATGCCCGGCGCGCAGGCGCGGCAGTAGGCAAATGCCCCATCCGCCGACACCAGTACCTCCCGCTGGTGCTGACAACGCCGCCCGCTGCTCACGTTGGGCAGGAAATAGTCGATGATCTGATTGGGGCAGTTCTCGCCCGGCACCAGCCCGGTTTCGGCGCACACCAGCCGGAAGTCCAGCGCCGCGGGCGGGGCAACCCACTGGTTGGGCGAGTTATAGGCCAGCGTATTGAACAGGTCGAAGAGTAGAGGTGTGGCCACATCGGCCCCCGTGAGGGTAGGCGCGCCCTGCCCGCTGAAATTCCCTACCCACACCCCAATCGTAAACTCCTTGTTATAGCCGATGCTCCAGGCGTCGCGGCGGCCGTAGCTGGTGCCGGTTTTCCAGGCAATCTTGGGTAAGCGCAGGCTGCTGGCAGCATTGATGGGTAGGTCGGGACGGGTGAGCTGGGCGAGGATGTCGGTGACGAGGAAGGCGGCGGAGGGGGAAACTAATGGTACCATTCTGGCGGGCGCCTCACCCCCCAGAGCAGCTGAAGGTAGGCTAGCCCTAAGCGGAGCATACCGCCCCCCATTTGCCAGCGCCGCGTACAAACCAGTCAGTTCCTCCAAACTGGCCCCGCAGCCGCCCAGGATGCTGCTGAGCCCCAGGCGCGCCCGGTTGCGCGTGATGCTGCGGAAGCCAGCCCGTTGCAACTGCTCGGTGAAAGTGGGCACGCCTACCTCTTGCAGCACGCGCACGGCCGGAATATTAAGAGAGTAAGCCAGGGCGCGTTCCAGCGTCACCTCGCCCTGGCAGTGCTTGTCGAAGTTCTCGGGGCGGTAGCCTTGGAAGTTGGTGGGCACGTCGGGTAGCATGAGCTTGGGCGTGACCAGGCCGCGGTCCAGCGCCAGCGCGTAGAGAAACGGCTTCAGCGTGCTGCCCGGCGACCGCACGGCCGTGATGCCGTCGTTCTGGCCCTGGCTGGCGAAGTCCCGGAAATCGGCCGAGCCCACGTAGGCTTCTACCTGCCGGGTGCGGTTATTCACCACCAGCACGGCGGCCTGCGTGATGCCCAGCTCGTGCAGGCGGCGCACGTAGTTGCGCGTCAGATCCTCAGCGCGGGCTTGTTGGCTGCGCTGCAAGGTGCTGTGGATGATGGCCTGGTGCGGAAACTGCTGCACCAGCCGCCGCGCCAGGTGCGGGGCCAGGCTCGGAGCAGCGTGGCGGTGCGCGTCGAGGGGCTCTAGTAGGGCGTCGGCAATGTCTTTCTGCGGGAAGATTTTTTCGCGGCCGAAGCGCCGGAGCCAGCGGTTCCGTTCCTGTAAAATCCGGGCGTTGTCGCGGCCCAGCACGAGGCTGGTAGGTCGGTTCGGAATGATGGCCAGCGTGACGGTTTGGGCCAGGGAGAGGTAGTGCGGTGGCTGCTGAAAGTAGAGCAGCGCCGCCGACTTCACGCCCTCAATATTGCCACCATAGGGCACCAGGTTCAGGTAGAGCTGTAGGATTTCATCCTTGCTGAAATGCGCTTCCAGCTGCACGGCGCGCAATATTTCCAGCAGCTTGTTGCCGACTGTGCGCTCCTTGGGTTCCAGCAGTCGCGCCACCTGCATGGTAATGGTGCTGGCGCCTGTGGTGCGCCCGTGGCCCAGCAGGTTGCGCCCGGCCGCTTGCACCACCGCCAGCGGGTTCACCCCAAAATGGTAGCGAAAGTAACGGTCCTCCTTTTCCATAATAGCTGCCCGCAGCGCCGGGGTAATGTCCGCCAACTCCGACTTCATCCGCCACTTTTGGGTGGGGTTGAGATAGGCGTGCAGCACCGAGCCATCGGCGGCCAGCACCAGCGGCGAGTACTGCGGGGTAGCCGGCAGCGGAAACGCCCAGTCGAGGCCGAGTAGGAGCAGCGCCAGCAGCCCCAGGGCCGCTAGGAGTCGTATGCTGGTGCGCCGTTTCATAGGAGAAAAGAGTAGGTGTGCAAGCGCGTCGACGAGAGCAAAACCAAGTTCTTTGGCGGAGTAACTACTTACTCCGCTGGCGTGATATAGGTGATACTCTGGGGCGGAAACAGCCGCCGTACCAGTTTCTCTAAGCGTCCCTGGGTGCTCTTGACGCGTTTTTTAACCGGAATAGTCTGGTAATCGAAAGTAGCCATAGCAGCTACTTCGTCTGCTACCGACCGTTGGTAGAGGTGCGATTCCAATAGGAAAGCCGTAATGGCTTCATTCCATTCTTCCTTCGTGCTCCAGTAATGGCCAATGTATGGTGCTGCGGCCTGCAATGGCCCCATTTCGGCTAGTGCTACTGAAAGGGCAAACTGCTCAATGAGGCGGGGCGTCACCTGCTGGCGACTCATATCGTCGCAGATGCGTAGGGCCAAGCCAATGGTTTCGGTGGCCTTCACCGCCGGAATGCCCACTACGCCCGCATTCCACATCACATGCTTTTCGTGGAGCTGAACGCCGCCAAAGGTCTGCTGCCGCACCTGCTGCCACATGCGCCGCTCGGTTTTGCTGGGTAGGGTGGCGAGGGCGCCCTCGGCCTCGTGCATAAAGGACTGCCCGCTGGCCAATGCTGCCCGCATCTGCGGCAGCGAGCCATACAGAAACGTATCCGAATCGAGGTAGAGCAAGGCTGTGCCCGGCCGCTGCTGGGCTACGTATTCCAGGGCCTTTATTTTGATGCGCCAGAAAAAGCCAAATTCGCCCTTCCATTCGCGTAGTCTATCCTCATCAATGGGTAGCACCGTAACGTACTCGGCCAGATGATGATAAAAATCCGGGGCATCCGTCACAATGGTAATTCCGTCCAGCACGTCACCTTGCCGAAGGAAGGAAAGAATGGAGAAATTCGCCTGAAAATGGTTCTTGATGTTGGTGCCGAATACGAGGTAGAGTAGATGCATAGAGATAAAGAGAGACGCGTTGTTTTGCTAAGGATTACACTGCTGTAGAGACACAATATTTTGTGTCTCGTCGTTGCACGACACACGTCAGGTAACATTGAAGCTACTTAGATAGTCGTCAATTGGCCACGCTGAGCGCAGTCGAAGCATGACGTTCCTTTTTGGTTTTCAAACTTTCTAAATAGCTTCAACATCAGCAACGACGAGACACAAGATGTTGTGTCTCTACCGAAAAATGCTGTCTGGCTTGTCTTTGTCACGTAGCCAGGCATTGGGATTATCAGCAAGGTAGCGCCGTGCTTTTTCTAATTCCTCTTCATTGCGAATCACCCGGTCGAAATAGCCGCTCTGCCACGCAAATGGCATCTGCTGCTGCGTTGCCCACACTTTCACGCCTACCTTGAAGCCGCGCACAACGGACGCCAGATTTTGGCGCTGTGGGCCGAAAGTGCTTCGCTGAACAGGTTCTGCGTCGGATTTGTGAAAGAATAGAATGCCGTGCACATGATCTGGCATCACGACGAAAGCATCTGGTTCGGCAAAGGGAAAATGCTGCGGTATAGCGTGCCAGCACTCTATAGCCCGTTGGGCTACTGCTGTAGGCCGTAAAAAGGCTTCATCGCCTAGTTGAGAGCCTTGTTGAATTTCGCCGAAGTGCGGCTGACGGCTTTGGGTGCAGATGGTGATAAAGTAGATGCCGTTTTGACTGTAATCGTAACCAGCCCAGCGGGTAGAAGCAACGCGGTATTTATCCTGATATAAATCGTTGGATGGCATAGGTAGGGTAGAGACACAACATTTTGTGTCTCGTCGTTGAACGATTGGGAAGGCTAACGCCCAACGAATTTTAGTGCCAATCAACAACGCCGATTTAAACAACATCAGCAACGACGAGACACAAAATATTGTGTCTCTACCTCCTGACATCACCTCACCCACACCACGCCCGCGCCCGAATACGAGTGATACGCCGCGTTGTACATGGCATCGGCACTCACCGGACCTAGCTTGAACGTGCCTTTAGAAACCGCCCGCGCCAGGTAGTAGAACACCTTGGGCTGAGCAGTGGCCGTAGTGAACAGGTTCAGGCGGTCGTCGCGCACGTCGAGGTAGTCGGGTTGGGCGGCGTCTTTCACCCAGGCCAGGTCGCGCACGGCGCCGATGCGCGGGTTCTCGATTTCCAGGCCGGCGGGCAGTAGGTCCGTGACGGCTACATTTTCTACCTCGCCGGCCGTTTCGGCGGCTTGCAGCGTCAGGCGGACTACCACCAAATCGTTTTGCTTGAAGGAAGTAGTGGCGAAGTATTGGCCGTTGCGGTCCAGATACTCGCGGCGGATGCGCAGGTACTGGTCTTCCTCCGGCACGCGGCCGGTGGGCGAAATACCCTCCATCTCCCAAAAGTAGTAGAGCTTGCCGCTACCTTGGGTGCGCAGCATCAGCGGGCGGTTCGCCACGTTCGTTACCGACAAATCCTTACCCGAAAAATTCCCTACCACCTTGCCATCGGCCAGCAGCGCGGCCGTAACGGTACTGGTGGCGTTGCGGCGGGCCAGCTTGCCCAGCGCCAGCAGCGAAAACGCCCGTTCCTGGGTGTTCAGCCAACTGGCCTGTTGCACCTGCCGGCTGAGTTGTCGGGCCAGCGGCGCCACCTGCGGGTGGTCGGCGTCGGCGGCAAGTAGGGCGTTGAGCACCAGCGCCTCGTCGCGGATGGGGGAGGAGAACGAGCCGGCCAGCTCGCGCCTATCCGTGGTTTTGGGGACGAAGTGGGCGGGTAGGAGCTGCTGAAAGCTACGCTGGTTGCCGGCCACGGCAAAGGTGCAGGCCAGCACCCATTGTGCATCCTCGGTGAGGAGGGCGCGGTTGGCCTTGTAGTAGTTCAGCGCCACCGCGTCGGGCTGACCGGCCAGGGCCAGCACGTAGAGCGAGTAGGCGGTTTCGCGCTTGGCCCGCGTCACGGGCTGGATGGCGCCGCCCGTTTGGATGATGTTGTAGGTGTCGGTTTCGCGCTTGCGCACGCGGGCTTGCAGGTAACGCAGCACCCGATCCAGCACAGTTTTGTTGACGGTGAAGCCGGCTTGCTGGGCTTCAAGCAGGAAATGGGCAGCGTAGGCTGTGGCCCACCAGTTGTCGTAGTCGCCGCCGGGCCAGTAGCTGAGGCTGCCGTTGTATAGCTGCTGCGCCTCCACCTTGCGGATGGCTTCCTGCACGTGGTAGTTGGGGTTGTACGGACTCGCCTTCGCTGCCTTACCAGTTTGCTGCCCCAGCGTGGCCGCCAAATCACCGTAGTACAGCTGCGGGAAAGCGGCCGATACGGTTTGCTCCAGGCAGCCGTACGGGTACTGCAACAGGTAGCGCAAGTCCTTGGCAAACACTGTCATCGGCGAGCGGCTCACCACCAGCTGGCTCCGTAGCGACGAGGGGATGAAATCCGTTTGCAGCTTCAGCGGCTGCGTCGCGCCGCCCGCTACCTCGCCGGAGCCGTTGCGCTTCTGCAAAGGTGACGCTGGGCGGACGGGTAGTTCGATGGTTTCACGCAAAATAATCGGAATACCATTCTCTTCTGGGTGATTCTGAGTGAACACATCAACCTTAATTGGAGCATTGCCTATCGACTTTGCCGTCAAATGGAAAAGTACGCGTTGTTCCGCATTCGGCTTCAAGCGTATTTGATGACCTTCAGTATGAGCAAGATAGTCCGCACTTCTGTAGTCAACGTCCTTATCAAAATCTCCCTTCTTAGCAAATACGTCTGCAAACGCACCTGAACCTGTGTTAAGTACTACCTCTAAAGCCATATTCTTACTCGTCGTATTCGTCAGCGTCACGGGCACGTCCACCGTGTCGCCGGGGCTGAGGAAGCGGGGTAGGGCGGTGCTGATGACCACCGGGTCGGCGACGCGCATGGTGTGCTCGGCCGCGCCGAACGCGTCGTCTTTATAGGCCACGGCCATCACGCGCACGGCTCCCGAAAACTGCGGAATCCGCATGCGGTAGCGCACTTTGCCGCTGGCATCGGCCGTGAGCACGCCGCTCCATTTGGCCAAGAGCTTCACGCGGCGCGAGGGCACGGGCGTGGTGCGGCGGGAGAGGTCGGCAGCGTCGCCGCCGCTGCTGCTGGTGCCGAGTTCGGGTAGGAGGAAGGGGTACACGTCGTAGGCCTGCACTTCCAGGGCGCGCTTCTGATAGAAGTAGCCGTGCGGGTCGGGCGTACGGTAGTCCTTCATCTGCAAAATGCCCTCGTCTACCACGGCCAGCGTCACCTGAGCGCGGGGCGCGGTACTTACCTCAATGGTCTGGAAGGTTTGGGAACGGCTTTGCGCGGGCGCTTTAATGCTGACGGCCAGCTTCGAGCCGGGCTTCTCCACCATGAGCGGCACGAAGCCGCGGGCCACCGTGAGGGGTAGGCGGTTGTCGCGAATCTCGCGAATGGCCGTGGCCGTCACGTACACGTTGGGCACGTGCCCGGCCCGAATCGGTACGTCTACCTTCGCTGATTTCTCGTCGGTGGTCACGTAGAAACTGTTCAGCACCCTGTCGCGCTCCACAGTCACGAGCACGCGGCCCGCGAAGGGCGTTTTCAGCAGCAGGTGAGCCGTTTCGCCGGGCTCGTACTTGACTTTGTCGGGCTCGATGGTGACTTCACCCTCGTTGTTCACCTCGAAGCTATTGGCCTGGGTATCGCCGTAGCCGTAGGCATACACGCGCTGGGCCACGTAGGTAGTCGCGCCCGGCCGCGCCACCCTGATTTCGTACTCGCCGGAGTAGGTAGGGGAGAAGCGCACCGCCGTGCTACCACTTGCGCCCACCGTAACTTGTTGGCTGGAAACTACTTGCTCGCGCTTCTGCGAGTTGTAGATGTAGCGGCCGCCCTGGCGCTCAATCACGGTTTCCCAGAGTAAGCGCACCACCTGCACCCGCGCCGGGGCACTGGTAGGCTGGCCGGCAGGCGTGAGGGCCACCACCTGCACCGGCACGGCCTCGCGGGTGCTCACTAGCTCCGGCAGCTCCCGAATGCCAAACAGGATCGGCTGCGTCTGCACCTCGAAGGTAGCAAGGCGGTTCACCGGCCGGCCGGTTTCGTCGAACACCGTGGCGAAGGCCGCACCTTCCAGCGTGCCCAAGTCGGTGTAGTCGGGCACTTGGTAGGTGGCGGTGCCGCGGCCGGCGGCGTCGGTGGCGCCTTCGCGTACCGTCTTTTCGAAGCGGGCCGAAAGCGGCGTTTGCTCCTGATAGCCGTAGTTGCCGGGCCGCTTCTCGCCGCTGTTAATGGCGAAGGTGTAATCAGCGTAATTCTTCGGTTTGAACGGCTTTTCCTTCAGCGAGAACTCCACCTCAAACTTGCGGTCGGCGGCGGGCGGACCGAACAGATTCTGCGCCGTAAGGAGCGCCGAAACCGGCTGGCCCGGCTTCACCACGGCCCGTGAGGCTTTCACCGTCACCTTCATGCGGTCGGGAATGAATTCCTCCACGCTGATCTGGCGCGAGGTCAGCAGCACATCGTTGCCGGTGAGGACTTCCAGCGTGTAGAGGCCGGTCATGATGCTGGGCGGCAGGATAAACTGCGCCTCAAACGCGCCCGCCGCCGACAGCTGCTTGCGCAAACTCGCGTACTCCTTGCCGGTGGGTAGGAGCAGCCGAATCTTCACCGGCAGGTTTTTGGGCGGCGCTTGCCAGTTCTCGGTGCGGATAATGGTGTTCGTGCGGATGGTGTCGCCGGGGCGGTACAGGTCCCGGTCGCCGTACAGGAAGGCTTGGTAGCGGGCCGCGTTGCGCTGCAAGCCGCCTACCTCAAACCGCGACGTTTCGACCCTACTCCTGCTCAAATCCAGAAATGTGAAATCGGACTGGCGCTGCGCCATCACCATGCCCAGCCGGAACCGACTGGTAGCGGCCGTGCTGTCGAACTTCGCCACGCCATCGCCGTTGGTGGTGCCGGTGCCCATCACCTGATTGTTGCTGCTCACAAAGCGCACCGACACGCCCGAAAGCGGTTTGGCGTCGCGGATGGAGTTGGCAAAGACCAGCGTACTACCCGCCGCGCCCTGTTTCACAATCAGGCCGATATCGGTCACGGCTACCAGCTTACTCACTTGCAGCCACTGCCGCTCGGTATCCTGTATCTTGATGATGTAGAGGCCTTTGAGGCCGTCGGTAAACTCCAGCTCTTTCAGGCTGAGGTTGAGTAGGCGCAGGCCCTGCTGCTTGGGCAGCCCCGCCACCGTGTAGGTGCGCTCCGACAGCACGTTGCCTAAGTTCTCGACATCGTAGTACTGAAACGACCGGTCGATGTACTCGCCGTTGTCGTCCGTGTTATCTTCTTCCGAATCTGGGTCGTACTCAGGGTAGCCGTACTGGCTGCCGCTGCGCAAGAGCTGCTGCACGTTATTGGCGTAGACCTTCGCAATGGTCACCTTCACCTGCGCCACCTCGTTGATGCGCACGCCCAGATTGCGGGCGCCCAGCGCATTGAGGTACATGGCTTTGTCGCCGCTGGCAAAGCTGATGGTGGGCCGCTCGTTGCCGAAGCTCACCGTCTGCGTCACATCCTCGCCCAGCTGCCCGCCCAACGTCCCGCGCAAGCTGCTCCCGATGCGCACCTGGTAGCTCTTGCCTACCTCAAAGCCGCCCTTCAGCGTGAAGCCGCCCTCCTGCGTCTCCACCGCATACGGCACCTGCGGCGACACAGCCACGGTGGTAAGTAAGTCGCCCTCGGCCACGGGCTGGTTGGTGCGCACCGTCACCACCGGGTCGGCGCCCTGTAACCGACCAGATATGCTGTTCACGGCCAGCGCCTGCGGGTCGGGCACGTCTATGGGTAGCGTGAATTCCTGGGTGGTCGGCTGGTCGCTGCCGGCGGCGCGCAGGCCGGCGGCCAGCGCCACCGTGAGCGGGGAGCCGGGCCGCACGTCCTGCGTCAGGCCGAGCTGTAGGATCTGGTCGGGCTCGGTGTTCAGCACCTCGAAGGCCACCGGCTGCCCGTCCTGCGTGAGGCGCAGCAGCGGGCGTATATCAGCGGGCCGCACGGCGTAATTAAAGGGTACATCAAGGCGCAGTTCCGCCGTGCCCGCCGCCCGCCGCGAGCGGCCCCAAAAGGCCTGCACCGTGCCCGGTTGGAGGTAGGGCGTGTGAAACACTTGCCGGTTCTCGGGCAGCTTGGTGTCGCGCTTATCGGCGGGTAGGGCCTGGGCCCGCAGCGTGGCCCGAAACGTGGTGCTGGGCCGGAAGGGCGTGAGGGGCGAGAAAATCAGCTCCCGGTCGTTGGCCCATTTGAACTTGCCCCGCACGGCCGGCTCTAGCGTCACTACCTGCGTGGTATCCCAGCGGTCCTGCTGCTCTGGTCCTACCACCGCCTGGTCGAACTCAAATACCAGGTTCTGGTACGGGTCGATTTCTTCGCCGTTGGGGTCAGTGGGGGAGGTGGTTTTGGTGCAGGCGCACAGAAGTAGCAGCAGCCACAGCAGCGGCAGGCAGGATAGGCGGGGCATTGCGGATAGTTGAGCTAGATAGAGGGGGTAAGGTATAGAAAACGGGCGCTATATAGTGCTTCATATAGGTAATGTTTTTGATAAGAATTAGTGATAGTAGTTGTACCTCGTTTAGAAGGCAACACCTCCATCAAGCGCCCTACGCGACCAAAGGGTAGCTACTGGGTAGGCCCCTTGTCTACCTGCGCCTCCAGCGTCGCCTGCACCGCTGTGCTCACAGCCGATAATAAATCCAGCCCGGTGGCCTGCTCAATGGCATCTACGCTGGTGCGGTAGCGGCTCCAATCCTCGTTTACGGTATTGCTATTGGGCAGGTCGATGGCAATAACGCGGGTGCTGCTGGTAATGCGGCTGGCATCGTTGGTGCCTATCGGCAGCACTACCACCACCTTCCAGCACCGCGCTGGTACCGTTATGCGGCCTTGGTCGATGGTAGTGGCGCGGCCCTCGCTGCCGGTGCCGCCGCGGCCGTAGCTACCGCAGATAATGTAGAGCTCGTTGCCCTGCCCTACCAGCGTGCGGGAGTAGTTTTCCAGCCCTACCCAGGTGCGCTGATTGTTGTTGGGAGCTTGCGGGATGATATTGGAAAGCACAAACGTAGCCGCGTTGTCGGCGGCCGAAGCAGTACGGTCGGCGGAGGGGCACTGGTGGCCACGGTCGAAGCCGGAGCCGGTGTAGCTGCTGCTGGTGGGGCGGTACCAGCCGGTGGGTAGGGTGTTGTCGGCGGTGAAGTTGTCCTGGCGGGCGGCCGTGCCCAGCCAGGCAGGGCTCAGGTGCCAGCTCACCCAGTTTGGGGTACCCCGGTCGCGGTGGTAGCTCAGGGCGTATTGAGGCCGCACAATGAGGTAGTTGGTGGGCTGGGTGGCGTCGGTGATGGCGCCGCTGGGGTTGCCCAGCGCCAGGTGGTCATCGCGGGTAGGAGCAGTAGGATCGGGGGCGTCCTGGCCGCAGCCCAGCAGTAGCAGCGTAGCGCCGAGTAGCGCCCAGCGGGGAGCAAACGAAAAGCGAAAACAAGTCATTGGCACAAAGATGCGGCTTTCCGCCGTGACCCAGTATCAAGTAGGCTGGCTGCTCACAAAAGGCATTATTCGGGGAGAAAGGGGCCTCCAGATGCTACGAAAGCAATGGCATTTTACTGGCTGGCTTCATACCGGCTTCATGAAGTGGGGCTTTGCTTTGTAGCATCATCCTCGCACACAAGCGCTGTGATGCTACTGTTTGGCGTGTTGCCAAACCGTTTTTATCCCGCTCTACGCTACCCACCGCCACATTTTCTGGCATCATCACTGTCTGTCATATTACCCAAAGTCGTTATGAAAAAAATGTTCATGCTCATGCTCGTGAGCTGGTGTGGTTTGTATGGTTTCACAAGCTGCGCGGACAAAAAAGAAGAGAAAGAAGAAAAGGTCAAGTATCTGGTTACGAGCCCGCTGCAAAAAGATACTACCATCACCAAAGAGTACGTGGCGCAGATTCATTCCATCCAGCACATTGAGATGCGGGCGCTGGAGAAGGGCTACCTGCAAAAGATTTTCGTGGATGAAGGCCAGACCGTGAAACAGGGGCAGCTCATGTTTCAGATCATGCCCATGATCTACCAGGCCGAGCTGAAGAAGTCGCAGGCTGAGGCCAACTACGTGAACCTGGAATACCAGAACACCAAGCGCTTGGCCGACAACAATGTGGTATCGAAGAGTGAATTGGCTCTGGCCGAAGCTAAGTTTGATAAAGCCAAAGCCGATGTAGCCCTGGCCCAAACGCACCTGGGCTTCACCACCATTCGGGCGCCGTTTGATGGCATCATGGACCACTTCCAAGGCCGGCTGGGTAGTCTGGTAGATGAAGGCGACCTGCTCACCACGCTGTCGGACAACAGCAAGATGTGGGTGTACTTCAACGTGCCGGAGGCCGAGTACCTCTCCTACAAAGCCCAGGTTAAAAGCAAGGACCTACAAAAGGTCAACCTGTTGATGGCCAACAATCAGGAGTTTCCACAGTCCGGGGTAGTGCAAACTATTGAGGCCGACTTCAACAACGAAACCGGCAACATTGCCTTCCGGGCCACTTTCCCTAACCCCAAAGGCCTGCTGCGCAACGGCGAAACCGGTAGCGTGCTGATGACCGTGCCGCTCAAAAACGCCCTCATTATCCCGCAGAAAGCCACGTTTGAGGTGCTGGAAAAGAAGTTCGTGTATGTGGTGGACAAGGACAAGCACGTGCACCAGCGGGAGGTAACGGTGGGCTCCGAAATGCCCGACCTCTACATCATCACTGGCGGCCTGAAACCCGGCGACCGGATTATGCTGGAAGGCATTCGCAAGGTGAAGGATGGGGAAGAAATTGAGTACGCGTACGAGAAGCCGGAGAAAGTAATCTCACACCTGCAAGTGTACTCGGAGTAGGGACGGCTTGCAGCCGCCCGCTGCTACATGTTTACAGCGAGTAGTCTGCTTCCTGCTAGTCCCAACGATTCCGTTTAACGACGGGCGGCTGCGAGCCGCCCCTACCTTAGTCTTATTCTATGTTCAGTAAATTCCTTCGTAGGCCAGTCTTTGCCATCGTTATTTCGGTGGTCATTGTGTTCATGGGCGTGCTGGCCATCAATACGTTGCCCACTTCGCAGTTTCCGGAGATTTCGCCTCCCATGGTAATGGTGAGTGCGGCCTACCCCGGCGCTAGTGCCAAAGTACTGACAGAGTCGGTATTGATTCCCTTGGAGCAGGCCGTGAACGGCGTGCCCGGCATGAAGTACATGACCTCCGACGCCGTGAGTGCCGGGGAAGCCAACATCCAGATTGTCTTCAACCTGGGCACCGACCCCGACCAGGCCGTAGTAAACGTGAATACGCGTATTGCGCAGGTGCTCAACCGCTTGCCGGTACTGGTGCAGCGCGAGGGCGTGATTGTGAACCGCGTGGTGCCCAACATGCTGATGTACGTGAACCTGTACAGCAAAGACAAGAACACGGACATGAAGTACCTGTTCAACTTTGCCGGGGTGAACATGATACCCGAAATCCAGCGCATCAACGGCATTGGGCGGGCCAGCATCTTGGGTAGCCGGCAGTATGCCATGCGTATCTGGCTGAAGCCCGACCGCATGCGGGCCTACAACATCTCGGCCGACGATGTGATGAAAGCCCTCGACGACCAGAGCGTAATTGGCTCGCCGGGCCGTATTGGCCGCTCCGATGGTGGCCGCGCCGAAGCCCTAGAGTATGTACTCACGTACCAGGGCCGCTTCAACGACGTGGAGCAGTACAAGAACGTGATTATCAAGGCAAACCCCGATGGTGAGATTCTGCATCTGAAGGACATTGCCAACGTGGAGCTGGGTAGCGAATTCTACGATATCTACTCCAACCTCGACGGCTACCCCTCGGCAGCTATCGTGCTGAAGCAGACCTATGGTAGCAACGCCACCGATGTTATCAAAGACGTAAAAGCCAAGCTGGAGGAGCTGAAGAAAACTATGCCGCCCGGCATGGACTACAAAATCAGCTACGACGTATCGAACTTCCTGGACGCGTCGACCGAAAATGTGATTCACACCCTGCGTGACGCCTTTATTCTGGTGGCGCTGGTGGTATTCCTGTTCCTGGGCGACTGGCGCTCTACCCTCATTCCCATTATTGCGGTGCCGGTGTCGCTGGTAGGTGCCTTTGTGGCGATGCAAGCGTTTGGGCTCACTATCAACATGATAACGCTCTTTGCGCTGGTGCTGGCCATTGGTATTGTGGTCGACGATGCCATTGTGGTGGTGGAAGCCGTGCACGCCAAGATGGAAGAGAAGCACTTGTCGCCGTACGGCGCGGTGCGCGAAGTGATTGGCGAAATCAGCGGCGCTATCATCGCCATCACCGTTTTGATGACGGCCGTGTTCGTGCCAGTAGCCTTTATGAGTGGTCCGGTGGGTATTTTCTACCGCCAGTTCTCCATCACAATGGCTACCTCGATTGTGATTTCGGGTGTTGTGGCCCTCACGCTGACGCCCGTGCTGTGCGCCATGATTCTGAAGAACAACCACGGCCAGCCGCGCAAGAAAACGCCTATCAACCGCTTCATCGACTGGTTTAACCGGGGCTTCGAGCGCCTGACCGGCCGTTATACCAACCTACTGGAAAAGGTGGTCGACCGGCGGGTGTTCACCTTTGGCATTCTGATTCTGTTCGGGTTGGGCATCTTCGGCATCTCGTCTACGCTACCTACCGGCTTCATCCCGAGCGAAGACCAAGGTATGCTCTACGCCATCATTCAGACGCCGCCCGGCTCGACGCTGGAGCGCACCAACGATATTTCGCAACGCCTCTATGAGCTAGCCAAAGATGTGCCCGGCATCCAGAGTATCTCCACCCTGGCGGGCTACGAGGTGCTCACGGAGGGTAGGGGCTCCAACGCCGGCACCTGCTTGATTAACCTCAAGCCGTGGTCGGAGCGCAAAGAGTCCATCCACGACATTGTGGAGGAACTGGAGAAAAAGGCCAAGCAGATTCCCGGCGCGACCGTGGAGTTCTTTGAGCCACCAGCAGTACCAGGCTACGGCGCGGCGGGTGGTTTCCAACTGCAATTGCTCGACAAAACCAACACCGGCGACTACAAAGCGCTGGAAAAGGTGAACGAGGAGTTTATGGCGGCCCTCAACAAGCGCAAAGAGCTAGCGGGTCTGTTCACGTTCTACTCGGCCAACTATCCGCAGTACGAGTTGCAGATCGACAACCAGCTGGCTATGCAGAAGGGCGTGAGCATCGGCAACGCCATGAACACGCTGTCTATCATGATTGGCTCGACCTACGAGCTGGGCTTCATCAAATACCAGCGCTTCTTTAAGGTGTACGTGCAGGCTTCGCCGGAATACCGCAAACTGCCGAAGGATGTGATGGATATGTGGGTGAAGAACGACAAGGGCGATATGGTGCCGTTCTCGGCCTTCATGAAGATTGTGAAGACCCAGGGCGCCAACGAAATCAACCGCTACAACATGTACACCACGGCCTCCATCCGCGGCGACGCGGCGGCGGGTTTCAGCTCGGGCGAGGCCATTAAGGCGGTGCAGGAAGTGGCGGCCAAAACCCTACCCCGCGGCTACGACATCGACTGGGGTGGCTTGTCGAAAGACGAGGTGAGCCGGGGCAACGAGGCCATCTACATCTTCCTGGTAGTGCTGGCGTTCGTGTACCTGGTGCTGGCCGCGCAGTACGAGAGCTTCCTGCTGCCGTTGGCGGTGGTGCTGTCGCTGCCGGCGGGGATATTCGGCTCGTTCCTGTTCATCAAAATGCTGGGTCTGGCCAACAACATCTACGCTCAGGTAGGGCTGGTGATGCTGGTAGGCTTGCTGGGTAAAAACGCCGTGCTGATCGTGGAATTTGCGGTGCAGGAACACGAGGCCGGCTCGTCGGTGCGCGATGCGGCTATTGCCGGTGCCAAAGCCCGTTTCCGCCCCATTCTGATGACGTCCTTCGCCTTCATTGCCGGTCTGATTCCGCTGGTGCTGGCTACCGGCGCGGGCGCTATTGGCAACCGCACCATTGGTACGGCGGCGCTGGGCGGTATGCTGTTCGGCACCGTGTTCGGGGTAGTGATTGTGCCCGGCCTGTACTACGTGTTTGGTACGCTGGCGGCAGGTCACAAATTGATTCAGGACGAAAATGAATATCCGATAAGCGAAGGCGCAGAGCCTCGCGTGCTAGTTGAAGAAATAGAAGCTCATGCTTAAGAGACGCATTTATCAATATCTGAGCGTAGCCTGTTTATCGCTTGCAGTAGGAAGCTGCAAACTGCCGGAAGTGGTAGTGAAAAATGAGAATCGCAGTGTTCCGGCCAGCTACAACAGTGCAACGGGCCAGGATTCGGCCAGCGTGGGACAGGTTCGGTGGAAGGAATTTTTCACCGACCCCAACCTGGTTTCCCTCATCGATACCGCTCTGCAACACAACCAGGAGTTGAACATTGCGTTGCAGGAAATTCAGATTTCCCGCAACGAAGTGCAGATTCGCAAGGGCGAATACCTACCCTTTGTGGGACTGGGGGTTAATGCCGAGGCCGAACGGCCCGGCCGCTACACGCTGCGCGGCGCCACGGAAGAGGCCATCAACATCAAGCCGGAGCACCGCACGCCCGACCCGCTGCCCAACTACCGCATAGGGGCTTTTGCCAGCTGGGAGGTAGACATTTGGCACAAGCTGCGCAATGCCCGCAAATCGGCGGCGCTCCGCTACCTGTCTACCGTAGAGGGTAGGAACTTCACCATCACCAACCTGATTGCCGAAATTGCCAACTCGTACTACGAGCTGCTGGCCCTCGACAATCAGCTGGCCATTGTGCAGCAGAACATCGAGATTCAGACCAACGCGCTGGAGCTGGTGAAGCTGCAAAAGGAATCGGCCCGCACCACGGAGTTGGCGGTGCAACGCTTTGAGGCGCAGGTGCACAATACCCGCAGCCTGCAATACGGCATTCAGCAGCGTATTATTGAAACCGAAAACCGGATCAACTTCCTGACAGGTCGGTACCCGCAGCCGATTGTTCGCGACGATGCCACGTTCAACGACCTGGTACCAACAACCATTCAGGCCGGTATTCCTGCGCAGCTGCTGCAAAACCGCCCGGACATCCGGCAGGCCGAGCAGAACCTGGCGGCTACCAAGCTGGACGTGCAGATAGCGCGGGCCAACTTCTACCCGGCGCTGCGCATCACGGGCTCGGCGGGGTTCGAGGCCTTCAAGCCCGGCTTGCTGTTCTCTACCCCCGAGTCGATGCTCTACAATCTGGCCGGTGAGCTAGTGGCGCCGTTGGTGAACCGCAACGGCATTAAGGCGGTGTATGGTAGTGCCAACGCGGTGCAAACGCAGGCAGCTTACAACTACGAGCGCACCATTCTGAATGCTTATGTGGAGGTAGCCAATGAGCTGTCCAACATCAGCAACCTAGCCAAGAGCTACGACGAGAAGGCCAAGGAAGTGCAGTCGTTGAACCAATCCGTTACCATTTCCAACAGCCTGTTCCGCTCGGCCCGCGCCGAGTACACCGAAGTGCTCTTCACCCAGCGCGACGCCCTGGAATCGAAGTTCGACCTGATCGAAACCAAGATGCAGCAGCTAAATGCTACGGTGAACGTGTACCGCGCATTAGGCGGCGGCTGGCAGCGGTAGTAAGGCTTCTCGCCTGTTGTCCTGAACGCCGTGAAGGACCTTTTTACGGTAAAACGAGTTGTTGATACGACACCCGTTCTACCGTAAAAAGGTTCTTCACGGCGTTCAGAGCAACAGGCGAATTTTTAGTAGCGCTGGCAGACAGAAAAGTGCTACGGCCGCACTACCGGGAAAGACGTAATGCGCAGCTTGGTAGCGCCATAGGGAATGAGCGTCAGCGTTTCGGGCGCGGCGCCGGCCGGCCGGGCTACCGGGCTAATAGGCGGCGGGCCGGCCGAGTTCTGCTCCAGCTGCCACTGGGGTAGGCGCACGCCCTGCACGCGCAGCTCCACGGGGGCGCCATCGGGCGAAAACACCACGCCGGTAGTGGGCCGCTCCTGCACCTGAAACGCGGCGGCGCTGGTAGGGGGTAGGAGCAGACCGTAGTTCCAGGGGGTAGTGGCTTGCACGGTATAGTCGTCGGCGGGGCTGGGCCGGTCGCGCAGCTTGTCCCACTGTTCGCCCAGCTTCAGGCCATATACCAGCGGCCCGCGCTCCACCGATACCGATTGGTTGTAGCCCGGCTGCACGCGCACGTCCATGGGTAGGCGCAATTCTACCACGTCGCCCTGCTTCCAGCGACGCTTGAGTACGTAAAATTTTCCGGCTTCGGGCGTGCCCTCGGCGGCTTTGCCGTTTACCGTTACCGTAGCCTTGTCGGCCCACGCCGGAATGCGCAGGCGCAGCGGAAACAGGGTTTTTTTGCCGCTTTTCGCTACTACAAACCGAATGTTGTCGCGGAAAGGGTAGTCCGTTTCTTCGCGGATGACGACGGCTTCTTTGCCTACCTGGGTTGTCAGCTCGCTGGGCGCGTAGGCAGCAGCCACCAAGCCGCCATCGGGCGAGGCCATCCAGAGGTTGGCCGCGAATTTGGGCCAGCCCTGGTGCATATTGGCCGTGCAGCACCCAAACCACGGCTCCAGACCATACACGTTGGAGTCGTCGCCGTTGGTAGACCACTGGCGCTTGGCCTTGCTCACCAGCACCTGGTTGGGCTGCTGGTCGTACTGGTGCGCCCACATAGTAGGGTCGAAGGTGGCGGGTAGGGCGTTGAAGGTGATTTTTTCGAGCCGGTCGCCAAAGGCCGGGTCACCGAGCAGGGCCAGCAGCTGTTCGTAGGAATACTGCGCCTCCACCACCGAGCACAGTTCAATGCCTTGCGAGGGGTTGCGCCCCGAGAAGTGTTCGTCGCCGCTGAACATCCCGTTAGGCAAGCCGTGGTACTGATCCAGCATCTTGATTTGCTGGTAGATGCTCTGGCGGTCGGCGGCGGTGCCGCCGGTCATGCCCCACAGCACGGGCATCTTCAGGGCCATGGCATTGTTGACGCCGTGGGCTTTCAGGGCCAGATCTTCGTCGTGGCTGCCGTCGGGCTTGCTCATCGTGGCCCAGCTGGTGGGCTGGGTGAAGGGAAACTGCGCGTACTGCTGCTGCCAGTTGTAGCCCTGGTCGGCTAACTGCCGGGCCAGCGTCAGCAGCTGGGGGTTCTTCGTTTTTTCGTACACCCAGCGGATGGGCAGCAACTCCTCGGCCCAGCGGTACTTGGCCCATACCTGCAACGGATTGGCGGCCAGCTGGCTGCTCTGGTAGGCGAAGTACTTCTCCATGAAGGGCACCACGCGCTGGTCGCCGGTGGCTTCCTGGTACTGCATCAGACTCTTGAGCACGAGCATGTTGGGCCACCAGTCTTTGTTTTTGACCGGGCCAATGGCGCCGTCGGGGCGCTGACTTTGCAGGGTCCAGTCAATCCACTTCTGAGCTTTGGCTTTCAGGGTAGGGTCGTCGAGGAGGTAGGCGAGGGGTAGGAGGCCGTCGAGGTAGTACGGCCCCCGCTCCCAACCCTCGCCCGAGCCGCCCAGCCAAGCGCTGTTGGCGCTGAGGTCGGGCCAGAACTCGTCGAGGTGGCCCGTCAGCCCATCGGCCTGAATGCGCAGCTGACGCTGGAGCCAGCCCGCCGGTTTCACCGCACCCAAGGGTAGGGTTTGAAACGCACCGGGCTGAAAAGCTGCCGCCTGGGCTATGGTAGGTTCAGTGGGCGTTTGACCGTGGCCGCTCAGCGGTAGCAGCGCCACAGCAAACGGGAAAACGAAGCGGACGAAGAAGGTCATGGGCAGGAAGCTGGGTAGGGCAGAAGTGATACAGGAAAGTCGCCGACAACTCAGTGAAGTTGCAATTCTTCCGTATTCGCTTGAAAATCAGTGCCAACTACTTGCTGCATCTGCTGTTGCAACTCCGCCAGTTTGGCGGGTTGGGTGGCCGCCAGGTTGCTTTTTTGGCCGGGGTCTTGGCGCAGATTGTAGAGTTGTGGGGTAGGGCTCAGGCCGGTTTCGAGGTTGACCTCGGCGTTGAGCGGCTTGCCGGGGTAGGGCGGAATCAGCAGCCAGTTGCCCGCGCGAAAGGCTAGGCGGCCGGAGGCTTCCAGCACCAGGTTGGCGCGGCCCTTTTCCGACTGGCCCAGCAACACCGGCAGCAGGTTCTGGCTGTCTTCGGTCTTCACTGGGCTGTGCACCAGCGCCGCCAGCGAGGCCAGCAGATCCACCTGGCACACCAACGCATCGGATACGCCCGGCTGCACGTGGCCCGGCCAGCTCACGATAAACGGCACGCGCGTACCGGCCTCCAGCAAGCTGTACTTGCCGCCCCGAAAAGGCCCCCAGGGCGTGTGGGTGCCGTTTAGCTCCGCCGCCTGGTCGTAATAGCCGTCGTTCAGCACCGGGCCGTTGTCGCTGGAAAAAATGACCAACGTATTGTCCAGCAGGCCGTCTTCCTTCAGCTTGCGCATGATTTCGCCCACGCACCAGTCGGCCTCCAGCACCGCGTCGCCGCGCGGCCCCAGGCCCGACTTGCCGGCAAACTGCGCGCCCGGCACGCGGGGTACGTGCGGCTCGTGCAGGGCATAGTACAGGAAAAAGGGCTGCTTTCGGTGTGTGTCCACAAAGGCTTTGGCCTTGTCCAGAAACACCTCGGCCATGCGCTCGTCCTGCCACAGCGCCGCCTTGCCGCCCTTCATATAGCCAATGCGCGGCACACCGTTGTGCACGCTCTGGTTGTGGCCGTGATGCCACTTCATTTTGGTCATCAGCTCGGGGTTGCTGGTGGCCGTGGGCTCGCCCGGAAAGTTCTGTTCGTAGCTCACGTAGAGCGGGTCGCTGGCTTGCAGATTCGCCACGCGCCGGTTTTCCACGAATACCGTGGGCACGCGGTCGGCGGTGGCGGCCATAATGTAGGAGTAGTCGAAGCCCAGGTCGTTGGGCGTTTCGCTGATGGGCTGGTTCCAGTCGAGGCGGCCGTGGCCCAGGCCCAGGTGCCACTTGCCTACCACGCCGGTAGCGTAGCCCTGTTGTCGGAACATATCGGCCAGCGTAACGGAAGCGGTGTCGATGAGCAGGGGCGCGTCGCCGGGCAGAATCTGGGCGTTTTTGTTGCGCCAGGGGTAGGTGCCCGTCAGCAGGGCGAAGCGGCTGGGCGTGCAGGTGGCCGAGGTGGCGTAACCATTGGTGCAGCGCACTCCTTGCGCGGCCAGCTTGTCAATATGAGGAGTAGGAATTTTGCCTTGGCCGTAGGCGCTCACGTCGCCGTAGCCCAGGTCATCGGCGTAGATGATGAGGACGTTGGGGGTAGGGGCAGTTTCCTGGTTTGATGGAGTGCGCTGCTGACAGCTGGCGAAGAGCAGTAGTAGGGCACTTAGCAGAGTCGTTCCCAGGTTCGGGTAGAGACACAACATTTTGTGTCTCGTTGTTGGACGACCGGCGCGGCGCCCTATACATACCCTCTGTTTGTGCAACGTCAGCAACGACGAGACACAAAATGTTGTGTCTCTACCTAAATGTTTCAGTAGATTTCGTAGCATATATGGATGAAAAAGGCTACCCTTCACTGCGCTACGGATACCTTCGGCAGCGGGTCTTTCTTGAGGTAGGGTTTGTTGAAGACCGTTTGCGCGTCGCCTTGCTCGCGCATCCAGGCGTCTTCCATCGCCCGCATTTTCTTTAGCTGGGCGGCGTATTTGGGGTTGGCTGCCTGGTTGACTTGCTCCTGCGGATCCTGGTAAAGGTCGTACAACTCCTCGGCCGGGCGCACGTGGTACTTGCGCACGAGGCGGGCGGCGGCAGAATCGGTTTTCGCCTTTTCCATCCAGGAGTTCCAGTAGGCCCCGGCGCCGTCCTTGCGGTAGAGGTCGGAGTGGTTGGTATGCTGGTACTCGGGGTGCAGGTTACGGATGTACTTGTAGTGGTCGGTGCGCACGCTGCGGATAGGGTAGACATTCTCCGGCCCGTCGCCGCTGTGGGTGGTATAAATCACGTCGCGGTGCTGGTTGGTTTTCCCCAAAAGCACCCCGGCAAACGACTTTCCATCGAGCCCCGCGGGCGCGGGCGTGCCGGTCAAGTCCAGCAGGGTAGGCAGAATATCCACCCAACTGACCATGGCTGGCGTGTGCTTATTAGCGGCCACGTGGCCGGGCCACGCCACCACCAGCGGTGTGCGGATGCCCGCATCGTACAGATTCCACTTGCCGAAGGGCCACTGCGCGCCGTGGTCACTGGAAAACAGAAATAAAGCCTTGTTGCCGAACAACTTGTTCGATAGGTCCATCACCTGGCCCAGCTCAGCGTCCATGCCCGTGATGTCGGTGTAGTAGCGGGCGCGGTGGGCGCGGGTTTCGGGCGTGTCAATCCAGTCGGAGGGTAGGGTCACGTCGGCGGGGGCGTAGGTGCTTTGCTTGCTCCAGAGCACGTGGGGGCGCTTGTCGCCCAGCAGCACGCACACGGGCTTGGTGCTTTTGCGCCGCTGGAAGTAGGTGCGCATGCTGTCGGCCAGGTGCAGGCGGTCGGGGCTGTAGTAGTCGAAGCCGGCCGCCATGTTCATCTTATCATCGTGGGCTACCTTACCGAAAGCGGCTACCTCGTAGCCCGCCGCTTGCAGGTTGCGGGTCAGCAGCGGCACATCGGGGCGGGGGGAGGCGTGGTTGGGCTCGGCGCCGTTGCGGGCGGGCATCCGGCCGGTGAGCAGCGCGGCGCGGCTGGGCGCGCAGGACGGCGAAGCACAAAACGCCCGGTCGAAAGCCAGTCCCTGCTGCGCCAACCGAGTTAGGTTGGGCATGCGTACGGGCGTTTTGCCATACACCGGCACTTCGTAAAAGCCCAGGTCATCGGCCAGAAATACGACAATGGGCGGCTTTTGCTGGGCGTTGGCAGCGCGGCCCCAGAGTAGGGAGCAGCTCAGGATCAGCCACAGGAACAGGTGGGTTTTCATCGTACGTAAGTTGTTCTGACGGGGCGCCTCACCCCCCGGCCCCCTCTCCGAAAAGGGAGAGGGGGAGCCAGACGATTCGATTAGTGGCTGTTGCTTATAGGTTTTTCGAAAGGAGAGCTAACAGTTAGTGCTTTGTCAAGGAGACTTTTCAATTAAAGCTTAACCGGCTCCCCTCTCTCTTTTCGGAGTGGGGGTAGGGGGGTGAGCAAGTTCTAATACCCCGGATTCTGCACCGCCAGCTGGTTGGCGTCAATCTCCGACTGCGGAATGGGGAACAGCAGGTGCTTGGTGGCATTGGCCACCGTGACGCCCCGCGCCTGGGCCAAGGATATGAACTTGTTGTGGCGAATCAGGTCTTCGCGGCGCTTGCCTTCCGACACAAACTCCCAGCCCCGCTCCCGCAGAATGGCGTCGCGGAAAGAGCCAGCGGAGGCAATGTCAACGGCGGGCAAGTTGGCTAGGCCGGCGCGGGTGCGCACCTGGTTTACGAGGGCCACGGCGGCCTCGGTAGGACCGCCTACCTCGTTCAGGGCTTCGGCGCGGGTGAGGAGGATGTCGGCGTAGCGCAGTAGGGGCACGTCGGCGGCGCCGTTGTTGCCCAGGGTGCCGTTGTCCCAGTACTTCAGGCTACGGAAGTTGTCGGGCGTGGTGGCGAGGTCGATGGTAGCGCCGGCGGTGTTCACGTAGGTACGCACAATCAGCTGGGCACGAGTGTCTTTGGCCAGGTCAAACGTATTCACAAAGGCCGAGCGCAGGCGGTACTGGGTGGCAAAGTTGGCCATGGCCGTCGTCCACACAAACCCCGGAACCTGGGGCGAAGTCTTGAAGCCGGGGGGTAGGGCGCCGGCAATAAACCAGTTGCCGTAACCGGCCACGTTCAGGCACGGCGACACCAGAATCATCTCCTTGTTGGCCGTGTTCACGTTGGGCTCGTTCTCCACCCGAAACAGCCCCGGAAACGACGGATACAGGCTGTAGTAGTTCAGCCCGATAACCGATTGGCTAACGTCGGCGGCTTTCTGCCACTGCTTGGTGTTCAGCAGAAACTTGGCCAGCGCGGCGTAGGCAGCACCCTTGTTGGCGCGCCCGTAGGCTACCTCCTTGCCGGGGTCGGGCAGATCGGCCACGCATTCGGTGAGTTCTTTTTCAATGAAAGCGCGCATTTCTTCATCGGTGGCGCGGGCCTGGTCTTTGGTGGTGATGCTGGACGTGCGCAGCGGCACCGGGCCGTACCAGCTATACAGGATGGCGTAGGAGTAGGCGCGCAGAAACCGCGCCTCGGCCGTAAACAGCCGCCGGGTAGCCTCCGGGGCGGGGTTGCCGGCCACGTTGTCCAGCACAATGTTGGCGTCGCGAATGGCGTAATAATAAGGCGCCCACACGTCGCCCAGGAAGGTACCCAGCGAGGGGTCCCAGGTGAAGTTGATGAACTGGCTCAGGAACAGGTTTTCGCCCCCGCCCGTGTTGTAGGCCATGTCCGTCGTCACCTCCGACGCGTTGATGCGGTTGCGCGAGGGCTCCTGGTTCTGGAAGTTGCCGTAGGCCGAGTACAGCACGGCTTGCAGGCCGGCCTGGGTGGTAAGCACGTTCTCGGGCGCCAGCTCCGATTGTGGCGTGACGGTAATGACATCTTCGCAGCCAGCCAACGTCAGCAGCGCCAGCAAACCGGCGCTCAGCAGGGTAGTAGATATTTTCATCGGGTGAGCAGCTTAGAAAGTGACGTTAATCCCACCCAGGTAGGTGCGGGTGCGGGGGTAGGAGGCGTAGTCGATTTTAATAATGTCGTTGCCAATGCTGTTGGCGGCGGGGTCAGTGCCGGAGTAGTTGGTCCACGTCACCAGGTTCTGGCCCGTCACGAACACGCCCAGCGCGTTGATGAACTTGTTGGTGGGGATGGGAACGGTGTAGGACAAGCGCACCGATTGCAGGCGCAGGTAGTCGGCCTTTTCCACGGTGCGGGAGTTCACCACGCGCTGCCCCTGCGACACAGGATTCACAAACGAAGGGTACTCATTGGTCGGGTTTTCGGGCGTCCAGCGGTTGAGCAGCGGCTCGGCCACGCGGTTGCGCCGAAAGCTGAAAGGGAAATAGCTGTCCACCAAGTTGTTGTTGAGAATGCTGCCGCCCTGGGCGCCTTCCAGGAAAACATCCAAGGACAAGCCCTTGAACTGAAGCGTGTTGGTGAAGCCGTAGTAGAAATCCGGCAGCGACTTGCCCAGCACCACCCGGTCCTGGTCCGTAATTTGGCCGTCGCCGTTCTGGTCCGTGTACTTCGTGTCGCCGGGCTTCACACCGGCCGGAGCCGTGCTCAGGTCGTCGTTGGTTTGCCACACGCCCGCCACCTCGTAGCCGTAGAAATTGCCCAGCGACTCGCCCGGCCGGATGACGCTGGCGTTGGAGATGTTGCCGCCGCCGCCCTGGTAAATCGGCGCGCTGCCGCCCAGCGACAAAATGCGGTTTTTGAGCGTGGTCAGGTTGGCATTCACGTTCCACGAGAAGTTCGTCTGCCGGATGATGCCGCCAGTCAGTGCAAACTCGAAACCCGTGTTGCGCACGCTGCCCACGTTGCGCACCTGGTTGCCGTAGCCCGTGCTCAGGGGCTGAGGCACGGCCAGCAGCAGGTCGGAGGTTTTGCGGTTGTAGTACTCAAACGAGCCCTGCAAGCGGCCATCAAACAAAGCGTAGTCGATGCCG
>Ga0210040_10001749_pt1 | contig 32056 bp, 11 predicted proteins | sample CryGeyCG12114_NA_FD_185462 | JGI IMG/M metagenome (GOLD analysis project Ga0210040, IMG submission 185462) | Groundwater microbial communities from aquifer - Crystal Geyser CG19_WC_8/21/14_NA (SPAdes) (version 2) | ecosystem: Environmental > Aquatic > Deep subsurface > Groundwater | place: USA...
GTTCCTCAACTAATTGGGATATGTAGCACATTTTTGCTTGCAAATTATACCACTCTGTATTCATTATTCAGGCGCTTTAGTTAAAACTCTGGCAACTAATTATCTATGCCGTTGCAAGTCACTTGTGCACGTGAAAGTGTGCAAGAAATGAAATTCCTTTTGATTCAGGTTTCATCTAGAATATTCTAGCAAGTCGGCAAGAGGAGATGCTAACTAATTAATTAATCCAAACGGCAGTTTAGCATTGTAATAAGGACGAAGCATATTGGATGAGCAAACTAAATAGAAAAGTTTTGTTTCAAGCTCTTGAGACGTAAAATGTATTTGCCAAAGAGAGTTCATCCCTCACTTTATTAGTTTCTTAGGTTGCACGAGTGTATTTGCATTCGCATACATTTCAAGTTGCAACTGTTGACTTGGAAGCGCTCACAAAGTGAATTCCTAATCTTCGCTCTTTGTGGCTGCACGCATTAGATACATGGATACCGTAAATCCCAAATTACCCTATTTTGGCAGCAATAAAAACACGGCCACAATTAATACTCACTTCCTAGAATCTCTATTTTTTGTTTCGCATTAGTCATGTCGAACTAAAGCTGTCTAATGGCATACTATACTAACCATTACCATACAATGACACTGTAGGTACTGTTCAGTCTGCACTTAAAATATTGCGTTTACATATTTTTGCAACGGATATGTTACTCACTCACTCATGAATCCAAGAATTCCGAGTAAAACTAAAAAATCGTTCATGATACACAGCGGTGGCAAGTTGAACACAAAAACATGGGGCAAAAAACTAACTACCTGAACCATATTATGTAGTGCACAAGAGGGAGGAAAGCGTCTTTTGTCCACATTGAAGCTGGAAAAAAATCATCTCTTCTCTGTTACACGAACACTTGGCAGGGGCTGAATCATCTCACAAGTTGGACTGATCTTGAAAGTATGCGTGAATCCATTGTGGACAGAAAAGTATAGATACTAAGATGAGCCAGTCTAACTAATGTTCGTTGTCGTGTGTGAACTCAATGATGCGTTCAAATAAGTTGCACACTGGCAGCTACAGTCACTAACAGCAGTTTTGTTCTTCTTGTGGATATTGGCATTGGTAATGACTCCGACTATAGTATTTGTAGCTAGTGAGCTAGTGAGTTTTCATCGCATTTGACTCCTAGTCTTCCGCATCATCATTTAGAGATAGGGAATCAGTGTAATGACGAATTTTCTCATTTGCACCACCGATACGAACGACACCGTACACTGAGAGACAATGCCTTTTGGTAGATTTGGGAATAAATGAAAAGAATTGATAGCATATTTTTAGAAAAAATATTTAAATATGTTAGTTATTAATATTTTCTGTCTACATGAATTCTACTTTTGTTTCCTTAACATGCATTTGTAATTTCTTAAAGTTTAATAAATTATATTTGTTTGCTTAAATGAAAAACACGCAACCAGAGCCGAGCTCTGTTCAAGACAAATATCAAACACAGAATCTGCCAATGGATTCCAAAGCGAAGGAATCTAATGAACTTTTCACAACCATTATAATCACTTTTTTAAAGAATGGAGCGAAAACTCAAACGGCAGCAAAGCTATACAGTCAATTAGCATAGCTGTAGGTTTTAGAAATTATAAATGCATATAACCAAATGAATGTTAAGATAACAGAAGTATAATTTATGTAGACAGAAAATATTAACTAGTCAACGTATTTAAATATTTTTTCTAACAATGTGTTGGTTTTTGTCTATAATTTTTCCTCAGACGCATAAATTAAGTTTCGATTTTCACCAAGTTAAGCATAGGCATTGGATATTGTGCTGAAATGTAGACATTGCTAATAGCATATAATCCCTTGAAGATCAATATTTGAAATCAATCAAGTCCAAGAGTTAAATTAGTACCCCAGTTTATAGCATTGATCCTATACGACCAAATTTGAATGGAAAATTGGTGAATTTTTTTCCAATCCACATTGAAAACTCCCAATGATGCACATACAGTCCCCAAGCAGGGAGAAAAAAGAACACCCCTCTCCAGGGGAATTAATGGAAAAAAAGGGAGGCTCAATAAACTGAACACTTTTTATTTCTCTTCTGCTACTCGACTGGTTTCAGTAGTCATTTGAGCCATTCCCTGTGTACTTTTTGTACACCTCATGAGTCGCTCCACAACCAAGCCAAAAGTAACTAGAACATGCAATGTACCAACTAAAGTACACGGTCTGGCAATAAAGAGAGGGAGTCTCGCTCGCAATAATAATAATATCATCATCATCATCCTTCCCAGCTAACTAACTATACGTAGAGTTTGCATTGTACACTCGGTCCTCCGGCCGTACATAAAACACAGCACTTTTCACCACCACTACTGCTCAACTAACTAACTTGCATGCATTCAAGAACTGCATAGGGAATTTTCATGTACTCCTCACTCTCACAGTCAGTCCGTCTAGCTAGCCAAACTAACTAACTAAGGCCATAAGCACCAATGCCACACATATATATAGCTGGTGTGCACGAGTAGCAATCTTTTCAGTTACATTTTTGCCATCGTGCTCACGTTTGAACCTCAACACTTAACTTACACGGAAAACGGAAGATAAGCTCACACTGACTATATATACCTTTGGAATATACGCGTACGCAAAGAACTCACTCACTTTCTTTCCTGGAGACAGAGGGGAGTCTATATTTGTTTGTAAACCAGCACAATATCAGCCCATCGGCTCTCCAGTCTCACTGTATCTATTTTGAGAAGTACATCATCATCTCTGTCAGTTCATTCTACAAACTCGAGTGCTGTGTTCAACAATTCGAACTACTACTGCTGTACGTACACATCGTCTCAACTTTGCATTCTAACTACGAAACAGTGCAACGAAGGATTCTTTCATTTTTACTCACCGGAATTTTGTGACAAGCAAATTTTAAAAGACATGGCTACTTACGCATCTTATCATCATGTGGAGTTGGACAAGGTCGGCAATGGAAAAAGGAGGTTAGTAACATTTTTATTTATTCTTAGTTAGTTAGCTTATTTTCATTCACACCAGACAGCCAAATAAGGTAGAATGGATTCTTTTGTGTTTTTGCAATGTCTTTACAGTAGTTAGTAGATTGCTATTTTCCGAGTTCTCATTTTGTCGCAGTTTGCCCCACTTGGCACATTTCCTACGGTGATTTAGATAGCTAGTACATTCACTTTGTGTATTACGTGCTGTTTGTTTGTAAACTTGGTTCGTCGACAGATAGTACATGTTGTGTTGATGAGAGATAAGAAAGTGACCTTGTTTGTTCATTCACCCAAAAATAAAAAAAAGTGAGAGAGATAGATGTTTTGGCCGGAAGATGTAAGCAAAAAGTAAGGTTTTAGTTAGTTAGTTAGTTAGCAGCCTTGTATGTTTGTTTTTTTCGTGTTGTGAGCAAATATTCTCCACCCATAAGTCAGAGAGTTTAGATACGTGAGAAATATTTTTGTGCGGACACATTACTTGGTGCACAAGAATGTATCTCACACGTAGGATTTGCAGGAAGCAAAATCTTTTAGTTAGTTAGCTAGTTAATGCCAAGAGGGAAGCAATATTTTACGATTGTTTCTTCATTAGAGAAAGCAGAAAGATATAAAAAACATTGCGTAAAGGAAATGACTTGTTTTACTCAAATGTACACTTGTTGTCAGTTTTTAGCGTGTGTTAATTATTTGAAATGTGGTAAAAATTTACCATTGAGAATCAACATTTGTGATAATGATCACCATTAGGCAGGGGAATTATACACTATTATAGTCATCCCACTATGATTACGATGGTCAAAAATTCAGAAGAAATCAGACAAATAGACAAAGGTTGGCTAGTTGACAACAGTAATTACTGTATTGTAGAACGTGTGATTGGTTTTGGCTGGTACAATAGGTATTTAAGATACTATTGATTAAGTTAAGAAGCTAGTTACAACAACTAATAGGACAGTCTGGTCAATTATTTAGCGGAAGATGGTAGTTGTTTACAAGAGTTAATTAATAGAGCCAATAAAGTTTGTATTTTCAAAGAGTTTAATTAACTAACTCTATCGGCATTTCCCTATTGTTTGGTTCGTTAAAAGAGCTTCTAGGCATTTCTATAGCAAGGAGACCAATAATGATTGAGATGAGCAGAAAAGATTGTTATTATCAGTGAATTCGTGTTGCTGGCAAGTAAAAGTGGAGATAATTAAATGTCTTCCTATCCTCCCATTGGTCTCTATTTTTCTTTGAGGTTTCATTTCACAATAAAGAGCCCATATTTTTACACTTGAATTTGGTAATTTACGATCAGTTATTTTAAAAAGGATGCAGCTCTCAAATACCGGTTTTTCTGTCCCAAATCAACTGTACAAGTACGTGAAACGTAAAATAGGAGTAGCAACTTACTTACTTACTTAGTACATTCATGATTTTCTGATGAATTTCATTGCAGATGAAAGTGCGCAAAGCTGAATTTGCTTTCCTTGCCTTGTAACAGGCCATTATACAGAGCTGCGCTATGCAGTTTTGTTCAATCGTATTTACCAATGACATAAAGACCCTGTTTAATTAAGAAGCATGCACGAATGAGTTAAAACGGTCACGTTTGATACCACTAATGAAAATTGGTGTGCAATCTCCATTGCTTGCCAATAAGGAGCCCATTTTGCACAATTATGGAATACAAACATGGCATTAGTGATTCAATCAGTGGAAAAATACAATCTTACATACTTTATGAACTCACTAACGAGCCCCTCATTAGCTCATATGTAAAGTTTCACACACGCTCACCAGTGGACGCAATACTAATTGAACTCACGAATTTACAAATAGCAGTTTTAACTTGAATCCTCTTGTCCCGTTTAATTATTTATCAATGTACTACTTCTAAGGTTTCTATTCTTCAGTGTTCTTATTCTTTCTATAGAAAACTATTGCAAATTTGATTTGAGCAAAAATTTATGATAAACGTTTAAAACTGAGAAACTTTATAACTTATTGAAAAAATCCCCTGCAATACTATGCATGCATAACAACCCACCAACCAGGATGTTTAAAAAGTCTTAGCCTTTTAGCCTACTGTTCCTATGAATAGGAATCAGCATGGCACAAAAAGACTAGATCTTTCTATTTACACGGCTCAAGTGGAAAGAATGGATTCATGAGGAGGAAGAATGCAGTTCGTATGGCATCAATAGATCTGCACTGTAGATAATGTCAAACGGACAAAAGGTGTGGAAATGAGGAAGACAGAACTTGTTGCTTATATATTTCTGATACCATCCATAACGCAAATCCGGGCAGGCTCTGATGCTCTCTAGTACATAGGCCATAGGATATAGAAATGCGTTATCAGGAAACCCCATCGGAAGCTCTAATGAGTAGTGAGTGAGTGAGTGGACGAAAGAATGGGATTTAAACAAGACCCGCTTTAAATGAATGCACCGTATTTTGTTCACAAGACTAATCATTATGATTAGCCTGTGATTGCGTTCTATGGTGATTTCTTTGGTGTGTGAAAAACTATCGGCAAATGAACAGCTTGCATTATTCCACTCGTGGCAATTAGTTGGTCCAAGACAGCTCAAGGCGCGTTATTTTTGCTTACCTGTTCCTGTTACAATTATTATTATTAATACTGTCTGCGGCAATCATACATTAGGGTTATAGTATTCAATTTGTGAGCTCCATCCGCAACTTAATTGCACGGTGTAATGATTGGCAGTTGGAAAGTGAAGGGTCAGCCAGAACGGCTGTGTGTGCTATGGGAACTATCAGTATAGAATTTACGGTCTGTCCTGCCAAAAAAAAGAGATCATCAAACTCTATCATTCGTGCACACTCTTTTTCTGCATTCAATCTGATACACTATGAATAAAAGAATTACATTTTAAAAATTATTAGAAGTGATGGTCCAACAAATGCCAGTAAGAATGAGTTGGAGATTAATTATTGCATGGAGTACATGACACTTTGTTTTTTGATGGAATTTCAAGGATTTTACACATATAGATGGAGAGAGTCAGTGAGTTGTAATGAGATTTTTTTCATGCTCCCTTTCTTTTACAATTTCCTTTTCGCATCTGATATATGATTGCAGTTTTTTATTAGTTAGTTAGTATTAAGTTGTGAAGATGTTGGATTGGGTGTTTAGGTGGACTTGTTATTAGACTACTGTGTGGATTATTATAACGAAACGAACGACTATGTATACCAATGTACTGGGTAGAATCAAGTTTGACTTGTGTTATGCAGTGATTATACGGTGTGAAGAAAACGTGAGCAGTTCAAAAACCGCTTCCTCCTTTTTCCGGAGAGGATAAAAATGTGGAAACTAAATTGTTTTTTGTGCAAAAAGCGAAACAATGTGCAATTTTTTTTGCACCAAACATCTCTCACATAATTCACTTTCTTTCTTTCTTATGTAAAGCGAGGAAAAATCGTGTGTAGTTGACATGCAGCGTTGAACAATAATTTTTGTCTTCTCTAACTAATATCAACTCGGTTTGCTGGACAATAACAAGTTTCTGAACGTTTGAGCATGCGGAAAGTTGGATTGCGTAAAAAAAGTATGAATATTTGCTCACTTTGGAAGCTAATGGACACATAGACAACAATAATGATGCTGGATGAAAAGGATATAGTGGCTTGCATTTTTATCAAGCCCATCATCATCATGGGATTATGATTAGGAAAATGATTTACCGTAATACCTGTAATAATGTGTTTCGCATTGCATCTAAAAAAAACATACTATTAAAAACGTCCAAATTGGACAGTAATCCATCTACTAGATGCCTATTAAACCTGCATCGCAGTTTAAAAATCCCAACCGAATCCTTAAATTGCAACTTTTTTCAATCCTTATATGATCCAATTAAAACTAAAAATTTTACCTGCCTTTGAACACCCAACAAATTGCTCGGCAAAATTTCATAGGGTAAACAATCATTATCTTGACAATGCTATAGCTAACTAAATCTTATCACCTCCAATCTGCCATTATGTTCACTAGTTGTCCAATTAATGTGAATTAAAAGTAAAGAGATGTCAAAATTCTCGTGAGCGGTCATTGATTCTTTTCTCCGTGGTCGTGTACTCAGTCAGTAATTTATGATAGGAAAGGGACGGGAAAAGGAAGCAACATCATCTCTCTCTATTATGGTTGGATGTTTCCTTTTTTAAGACTCGCATGGCATATATCAGCTCTAGCTCCTGGTCACCATAATACGGCCACTTCTCACTCACTACAAAGTAACCAACTTAAATGCAACAAAACTAAAAAAACACGTAAATCTCATGGAAGCCGTATATAGCACTGTCTGACTGACTGATGCTTCCGCACTGTGCGAGCCCAATAACGTGCACTTGTCGCATCTTCCTCCAAAATGCATGCTTCTACCTGACTAGCCATAGTGTGTTTGACTAGAACACCGTACGTAATGCATGTGTAACGTCGAGTCATCATTTCACAAGATTCTTTCATTTCATAAAATTGTCAATTAACTTGGGAGGGAATCCGTAAATGGAGAATTAAAGTCAAGTGAATGATTTGTATTAGTAGATTTATGACACTTTGAGTCCCTAATGATGAGTTTGACTGGTGGATTGGTTAGTTAGAGGGAGTCTAGGTTGAAAAATATTTATTATTCTATAGAGATGACATATGGGAATGATAGAATGAAATCGGACAAATTAAGATTGGCATACTTGAGGTGCAATATTTTTAACTAACTAACTAACTAACCACATATGTATGATATACCGTTGTGGGTCTACAGGAATTTATATGCGCATGGGATGCACTTGAATGTTGATAGTGTATTCAACTAGTCATTCATGATGGGCACACGGTATTAAAAAGGTATTACTGTGAGACAAAAAAAACAAGTCTAGATGTGGTGAGTTTGTGTAGATAAACTTAATAGTTATGGCTGTGCATTAAAGAAAGAAGCCATTGTCACCGGCACTTTTTTCATGCGAAATTTTCGAGCCAGAGCTAGTTAGTTAGTTTTTATAGTTAGTTAGTTAGCAGTGTGGCATAGGACAAGCAACTATAACTAAACTACAACTATGTTTCTTCCTAAAGATGGCCATCCAACCAGAACACGTTGTTTTTTTGAATAGCAAAAGAAAATATCTATTGAAACCACGATAGGAATAATCTGAAGGAAGCCACTGCAGTGATTTTTTCCCCCAACAGGTATATTATAAGTGGATGAGCATTTTGTTAAGTATTCATAAATTCTACACTTGCTTACTTACTATAACTAATACTACCTATTAATAATACCAGAGTTAATAATGCCGTACATCCTTCCTCCCAATTTTTTCATATGAATTCACTCACTGACATTAGGTTGGAGGAAATGGCTCATCATATAGGTAGAACTCACCAAAGTATTTTTATATTCCACTCAAGTTCATTGAATCCTAATAGGATGGTCGTCATATATGCATTCATGATTCCATTTTTTTAATTTGTGGTCAATCACTTTTCAGTTTCCAATGGCGTTTCAATGGAATATTCACTATAACTTTGGACAGTTTTGAACAACTAAATACGCCAGCTAACTAACTAACTATCGCTACAAGGGAAAATGATTTTGATTTCTTTGTTATCTTTATTCACTATATGATTATTACCCACAACGCCAGCATTTACTCCTGATTTATTCACAGGGAACAAAATCGTGCTCACAACCTACAGTGATGACATGTAATCAGGAACACGATCTTGGAAAAATGTAGTAATTACGGGCTCCCGTAGTATACAGTTATTATAGAACTCTGAGGCTTGCGATGATAAATTAGAGTATTTGTTTCCACCGTGTTTTTCCCCATAAGTTAATAATACCAGGGAACATTACATGATACAAATGATAGGGACTAATATACATATTCCCGTGTGTGTTATTGCGAGTTACAAAAGGTAGCAAATTCCTTGTACCAGTTATTTGAACGAAACAAATGATGAGTTCCAAAAAAAGTGGTATTTGCAACATAAACATGAGTTGATTTCTTGCAGTTTTTATGACAACAACTAACAGACTATCCTGTTGTCATTTGAGACTCGTGCAGAATTTAAATAACAGTTAGAAACTGACTAACTATACAAACATTTAGTTTCCACTTGTACACCTGTATTATGCACACATTTTTCTTCAATTTATTGTGACTAGTAGGTTTAAAAAAAATTGAGTGGCTCAAAGTTTTCAAATGGATTCGTAGGCCAAAGTAACTGATGCTCAGATTTATTACTTGGGCCTTATAACTTGAGTAAAAATGTCTACCTAATAATAATGCGATCCACCTGAGTGGAATAATAATTACATGAATCATCTCAATGGATGTAGATGATGATGAGAGCTGGGTGCAAAGCCACAATTATGAGTTCGTAATGGATAGCGGAAGATTAAAGCTGTTGACTCGTCTTGGTAGTTCTTATATAGTTAGTTAGCGAATAAATAAATACTTGAAAAAATTCCATGGACCAATAAACTAATAAGGAGTAGTAGTTAAAACAGTGTCGTAAACTTTACTGCTTGAACAAATACTCATATTCTTGCAGCATTTGCATTACTATGAGAATCTATCGGGACGGTTCGTTGTTATGAACAGAAAGAAACCGGAAAATCAGTCATGATTGGTGGCCCAGATATAAAAAAAGTTGTACAACTGTACTACTCGTGAATACTAGTAAGTAACTATATGTACCATGTACATTCAAGTAGCTACAAATTGGCTGGTAATGACATTAGATATTTATGACACTTGTAGAACTGTTTTTTTTCTTCAAAGGATGTCAATCTACTAGTTGAATTGTATAGATATTGCATCTTTTGTCATATTTTTGGCTTAGAATGGCATTTATTTCTATCTAGCAGCTAACATTTTGTTTACGAGTGTTTGTTATTAGTTAGTTAGTTGGCATCATCAAGAATGAATGCGAATTTGTAAAGTTTCGTTTTTAAAACCAGCTAGATATTTACTTATGGTAACTAACTAACTAATTATACTATCCGCTATGTAGTAGTTGGCTAGTTAGTTGGTCTGAAAGAGTTCACGGACTTGAAACTAATCAAGTTAAATGCATTAATAGGTTCCACTTATTCTCCTACTGCTGCATGTCCCTCTCAAATGGGACTCAAAAGCAATGAACTATAAATTTACACCACACCTCTTTGTATTGCTATCTTCTCATCATATGCAAACAATCATTGAGTTTGGAATCCATTAAGGAATCCAATATTGTTGCTGACTAGTGGACGTATTCACACGAGCACAAGAGAAATGAGCTGGTAACATGCAGGCCATACAGGAGGATGTTGGACGACACAATATGGACATAATCTATGTACAGTTAGTTAGTTAGTTAGCTGCTCACATGAAGTCAATTAGCAATTTGAACACACGTAATGTGCTGAATCGTGCCCATCATATTATTAATGGAAGTCATTTCATTACACCATCTTGTAAACCAGCAGGAGATTCTCACTCTCATCTAATTTGTATGTGTGTTTGTGTCTGTGTGTGTGTTGAGCTCACATGCCACACTCTAGTCACAGTAGTCACACGGAAAATAAAACAAAATGCGTTACAGCTTGGTTACACGGGTTTGCAGATGAGTTATGGATTCCATATGCAGAAAAATGTATGACTAAAGCTAAATAGGTTTTTGCTATGCTATTTTTTGTCCTCTTTTAGTTAGTTTCAAGCTCTAAGCATACACAAATGGACAACAACAAAATCGGTTTTATCTAGTTACACAGTAACTGTAAAAACGGAGTTGCCAGTTTATCGTTATGTGGTTGCTTGCGTGGTTGGTTAGTTAAATAGTTATAGTTAGCCAGTGAATGCATTTGGAAATGATAACGAGACTCCCATTGTAAGTCCTCTAGAAGTTATGATAAAAAAGGAGAAGCTATGAGACAGATGCCCATCAAGATCTCACAAATGTAATTATTTGTCCAGGCTCCAGCGGATGTGATGTGTCTGTAAATTCAATCGTTCTAGAAATATTTTTCTTCACAATTGACACATATACAAATGTGTACATTATGCAGTCAGTGTGACTGGAAAAAAAAATTTGGGAGTAGGAAAAAACAAACAATTTTCATACCAGATCACCCACTTAAAAACATAGCATACTTTTAGTTAGTCCACTCTGTCTAGCACACAGCTAAGCTACATATATCATGGAACCCAGTAGTCTTATTTGTAAGTGTACACATAAGTATATGATCATCCTCTTCGGAGCTGATAATAATATAACTTTGTTATTTATTGCATACACACACTGGCCTGGATTTCTTTGAAAACTTTGATCGTGAAACTGGCATATAACATTTTAACATTTGTAGTAGTGTGAATAGCTCATCCTTCCTGTAAAAGGCATGTACGAACTAATCATGTGTGAATGATAAAAGAACTCACTCACAGTTTGTTTATACAGCCTGTGGGGAAATCATTACAAAAAAGGAGCGTTAATAGTAAAAAAAAAGTTTCTTTTCCTTTTCAATCTTTTCAAACAATGATACCTATTTACTAGCCTGTAGTGTCATCATAACTGCACGCTTTGTTTTCTAATGCTTGAGTACTTATACCTAAAAATATGAAAAGTGCTGATATTGTTGAAAGGAAAAGGAAACTTTATCCGCTTGATTGGTTCAAACAACATGCATAAAACGGTTTACTACCTTTTTATGATGGCATAAAATTTGCCAGTAACCAACTAAACTAACTAAAAGGAGCTCTAGAATTTCACAAAATGCTTTTAAACTGCTAACTTTGTATTAGAGAAACTATAGAGAGTGAAGGAAGGAAGTATGGGTTACAAATTAACCAAGCCGCATACAAAATGTCCCAAAAACTGGGTTCAAATCTTGTTAACCCAAATGGGTACACGGATGGAGTTCATAACCAACCAGTTAGTTGTAGAAAGTGGAAAAGTTGGTTACAGATTTTCCAGAGAAATCTACACAAGCACTTTACATAGTACATGACAATGGGTTTTGAAACCAATGCTGACTAACTCCTCACACTAAAATTATTTAGTTAGCCAGTACCACTTTTAAACTCAAATTGTTTATCTCACCAAATCCCGTTAGACACTGCACACTTACCAGCAGCACAAACTAACTATAATGTTTCAATAATGGATCCAACAATGTTTTGACTCCATGGGATTTCCCAAGCACATTTCTTGTTTTATTTCCCTGACATATTTATGGCTTTCTCAAGATTACAATAAGTACAAGACATAAACTCTCCATGAAAGGGATGCTATGGGATTTTGATGGGATACATTTGCCTGCAGTGATACATAAATGCCATTAGATGTCCATAGCAAATGTGGAACACACAGGGTTGCGGCTCCTTATATGGGCAAATATATAGAATGGGCCTTATTATGAAGTTATTATTATTATTATTATGAACTGTATTTTCCAGACCTCTGGATTATAATACGTACATGTATAGGAACCTTTTTTGTATGTAGCACCCATAGACTCATCATCATGTCATTCCCATGATTATGTGCCACAGAATGAGACTACGGAAATTGAGATAGACAGGCGTGGACTTTTACATAGCTTTAGTACAGCTTTTACCTATGGAGTTGGGAATACAAAAGTATTGAAAAAAGCTCGTCAATTTCACAACATCCTTTTTCTTTGTCCTGGTACAATGGAACTATGAGTCCGTGGCAAACTAAAGTATTATTGTGAGCAGGTAATTAGCCCTGGTTCATTACACACATGGAGTAAGCGGATTCATAATTTTGGGAAAGTAGATCATTGCTTAATGATTGTAGTACTTTCTTGATCCACGCCTTTGTTGTCTTGATGGAATTTCGTCTCTCACAGCCACAATAATACAAGTTCACACATTTGCATTTTTCACACTCACCAAGACAATGGCTCATACATCAGGAATGAGTGTGTGTGAAGGAAATGAGCCATTCCCTTTTGTGTCATCTTTTACGTATTTTTTATCACAAGGAAGTTTTGGGTGCAAAAAATCAAATCTTCCTGTGCTCTGCATTGTTCCTTTCAAAGACCTTACACAGATCACACACAGCAGGCAGTCTTAACTAACTAACTAGTCATTTCCTAGGCTTTTAGTTTGTACATTGGTTTTGTGAAATATGAAAATTATACACAACATTTTACACTGATCAGTTAGTTAGTTAGTTATTACTACCCTGTGATTTGTAGGCTGTACAGTCATCACAGTGCAAATGAATACATGAAAGTCACTTTTTTACATAAACTGAATTGATTCCGCCCTTTATAACGCACCTCAAGAATCCTGCATGCAGTCTATTAGTTCCTTCCTCCCATGAAGTTCCAAAAAGTGGGACCGTTTCCTATTATGTTTCCCAGTTGCAAGATTCCGTTCATACATCAAACAACTTGACAGATAGATGATGTAGTTACAACTTATGCTATTCAAGTAGCGTTGGTTCACTCATTACTTTTAAAATTCTCTCGAATCATCATCATTCTTTAAACAGCTCTCAGTCAGTCAATCAGTCAGTGAGTGAGCCAAAGAGAAAAGATAATGAAACTCGGGTTCCTTGTCCACTTTTTTTTCATCCCAGTATCATTATTATTCCTTGCATAAACTCCATGTGCATACTAAACTGACGAACTTAGCACTCTTGGTCCTCATCAGCTCTCCATTTTGTGATTGATAGATCCTCCTATGGATACTAACTAACTACATGCTACAAGATTTTTCACTCTTTTAATGTATGCACACATTTGCATGCATCATGATCCTCACACTTGGTGTCTCAAAATGTCATTTCTTTAAAGTACAAACGATATGTCAAATCCAATCGGTCAATGAATTTGTTTTATACTAAAACTATACGCATACTAGTGCGCAAACAACAAGACAATGCAATGTTTACAATTAATAATATACAGAGACCATGTGAATTTCAATGCCCAAGATTTTTTTCGTACGCGGCATTCCAGTTTATCAATAAAGGAAGCAAATTTTAAGTGGTTATTCAGTTACATACAGCTACAATAGATACTAGATGGAAGGTAGATTTTTAGATAATGTAAAATGGCACATGATGGAAGGTTTAGGCAACAAAAAAAACGCTAGTTAGTTAGTTGGCTGCTTTGCTCCTGTAAAGAATATTTAAAATGAAGAATACATTCTTGAGTCCATGTATGGTGTGGAAGAATGTATTTTTACAGCAATGAGAACTAGGAAGTCAAATGGCTGAGTAAAGTGAGTAGCTCTATGTTTTTTTTTGTTTAAGAACGAATTTTTACATTCCACTGAGCACCGCCATATACCACACACGTACATTCGGTGAACGAAACGGTGATGGCTATAATAATTATTTATTTTTCTTGTGCCTGTTAGTTAGAAAGATAGACATTGGGATTTCTCTGTGGTGGAAAGATCAGGAAATCTTGGTTTTTTTTCGGTGAGACCAATTGGCAAATGTTGTCAGTTAGTCCCAGCAAAAGACATGGTACTCTCATACACCTGTGCAGCGCAAGACACTGTATGTAGCAAATCAAATTGTTCACAATGCTTGGGCTTTGCTGCAGTTAGTTAGTGAGTGAATTACTAGTTGCATTCCTTCCGGTCATTCGGGTATTTAAGATTTGAATGTGCGTACAAATGCACGCTCTGCATGTATTCCATTCTGAATGTGACATTCCATAATATAGCATCATATCCCGGTCCACACCATCTTGATTGGTTTGTACATACGGAATTTGAAATGCTTTTTTCTTTTAATTTACACTCCTTTCATGCATAATTATTCCCGTAATTACTGCATTATTTTCTGATCGGATTTTCCTCCAAGAACGGGATGCAAAAGAGTAATTAATTTTTTGCACATTATAATATGTAGACCTCCCTGCTTTATTTTAAGCCCACAGCCAGTGAGACATGAAAAGATTATTACACCACACACAGTATCTCAAACTCTGGCGTATACAATCTTTGTGTTGCTGTTGCTTACTAACTGACTACGAAATGGAGAGAAAAAAAGGATCTACAAGCGCAAATTTATAATGGATCTTTTCACACGGCTAGAATGCTTTAGTTGCACCGCTCACGGACTAACTATTGCAATGCAAAATAATTATATTTTCATTCATTACTTGGTACGGCCAACATGCATGGGGTGGTATGAGGGAAGCTTTGTACAAACATACAGCGTTCATCCTAGTGTGTACATCAAAGCAATTAAATTGTGTTTTTAATGTAATTCCTCTCTCACACAAACACATGCATGCATACACTCCCTCTTTGTCTTAATTACTAGGTTCTTCTCCATTCATTTACTCACTTACTTGCTCCCCATTAAGCTAACGAACACACTACTGCTATAAACGCTTTAAAAAATCTTCATTCAGAGGGCATTGGAATATTTGAGTCAATATACTCTCTGATGGAGACCATTTTATGTGTCCCCTCCATATTATTAGTCAACTTAAAGGAGCAAATGGAAACCAACTGTGTTTCCATACTAATAAAATCACTCTCTCTCTCCACTGTATGGTGGTTCACCGTGGTCACATTAATAAATATTTGAAATTTATAAAGGAACTGTTTGTTTAACTTATCAGCTTCTCAATACATAAGGTCGTACCATTGGAAATAACACAAGATTGACTGTGTTGATGTTCCCTTATGTGGAAACATTATTATTGCTATTTTATGGTCCGGAAAAGAATTCACCATATAACTTACTATACACTGGGAAACTCATCAGATTCAATTTCAGCTAGTTCAAATCAAGATTGTAGATATGATGATGCAAGTACAGTTCTCTGGCATTTTATTTTATATGATACCTAGTATACTAGTATAGAGGAAGGGATGACTAACAGACTGACTGAGACAAATGATGGGATCGGGATCGTATCTGTGATAACACATAGTATAAGAAACCCGGGTGAATTGTGAATTCTGTCGCTCCGTTAGTCTCGTATGAGATGAAGAAAAAAAAGGGGATGAGAGATGGTTGGGGAGAGAAATGAGATGAGACTTTGCTTAAGTACAAGATTCAGTCAGTAATGACTCGTCCTCATCCCTATAACTAACTAAAATGTTCCGTTTTTGTTTGCTTTGACTCATCAAGTTTTTCTCTGAACCGAAAAGTTAAGCAAGTAAGGGTACTGCTCTTTTTCTCTCCAGAATGAATGGGCTCACCAGACCACACAATAAATGCACTAGCTTTATGTACGAACTAACTAACTAACTAAGCATGGGTATTTACCTAGAGAGAATGGCAAACTTTCTGACTCTAGGCATGTTAGTTAGTAAGCAGAGAAAATTGGAAAGCAGGATTGAACCATCTAATTAAAAAATTAAATCCTAAGAGATGAGAGAGTAAAGATTAATGTGTAGTGCAAATTACATGCGTTCACTTGGTTAATTGGACTTATAAAAAGCCAGTGTGTATATCATCCTTTTGTTTTGATATTGTTCAACGCTTTTTGCTTTTTTCTGTGTGATGCATTTTAAATGCCCGCACTGCAGGCGATAGGTGATTGCTGCTGCGACGTAAAAGAAACAAACAAAAATAGCAAACTTGAAATAGGATTTGCCCTGGAAAGATAAATTAATTTGGTAATAATAAACGGGAGCATATATCCATATCTTATGCATAGTTGAAAACATCTGTCTATTCTCATTGAACTAAAATGCAAGCAGTGAGTCACAGGGGTTGCTTGTGCTAATAAAATGATGATGGAGACCGTATGGAAAAATGAGTACACATTTTTTAAGTGCCTTTATGAGGGTAGGCAGGCAGGCAGATTGATACAAGTTGAGATTTCATCGTGTTTGTTTACATTCGGATTTGCACAAGTTTCCATTACATACTGTTATATAATGCTACTAACTATAACTAACTAACTGTGTATTGTGTCGTCCAGTCACTATGCCTCTGTATTATAGCTGCTTCTAATGTTGGTTAGGTGCGCTAGAAATAATTAAGAAATTCTCATCATAAGAACACTTGCATACAAAGTTCAAACTGGTCAGTAAGTGACCAAGTAGTATCTACTTACAATTAGTTAGCCAAACGAGCTTGGCTTCCAACTACTTCCTTATATAAAGTGGAAGGCTCATTTGAATTCTCCCATTTTTTACGCCTGTAATGTGGTATTTATGTATTGTTCTGACCCGACTTGGTGATTACTCACACTCACCACATACTAGGCTGTGGATGGTGGTTAATCTGAGAATCCTGCCATATGTACATACAAGGAAGAAAACTGCGCGCTCCAAGAAGCCTATATGTTTGCTGGAGAAAAATCTCCATGCATGCCCATAAACGGAAGAATTGGCTTGAGCATGGTGCAGTTCCTTGTACAAAGAATCCTGCCGTTGGGATTCTATTAAAGTGGTGCATTAATTACCTCATTGTTAGAATAGGAAATTATAGATCTCGATGTGTGTTGAGTACCTAATATTTCTGGGCTCCTAAAAGAGCGTGTGTATGTGTGTGTAGTGTAATAGGATGCAACTGTGATAGATATAGGAAATGTTAAATATCTCGTTTGTTACTACAAAAATAGTCAGGCGAATATGTTAGGCTATTATTCAAAGAGGAAAGCTAAATGTTGACCCTAATTGACCCCTGTCATATGCCTCAGAGCGCTCATTCATTTTTGAATTCTTCCAAGTGTTTGTTATTTATAGAGCGGTCATGATCATCAACATCTCAAGAGCTGTGCATTTAAACGTCCAAGAGTTCCAAGTGAACATAAATATGTTATCTTTTCTGAACTAATGACTAGCACATTTGGCTCCAACGGCGGCGTCAAAATTTGACAATAACCGATCAGGATTCCTTTCAAACGCTTTTTAAATTGTCTGCCTACAAAAATAGAGCTTGTTAGACCAACTATAACTATTTACCACGTAGTGCAGTTGTCAAAATTGTAGACGTTAACAGTAGAAACTTGCACGGATAGGGATAATTAGTTAGTACTAAAAATTATGATAATGCTGGTTGTAGTTAGTTACTGCTGGAAACTCGAATATTTAGCCAGGCGCTGATATAGCCTCTAAGCGCAGTTAAACTCATCATGGTCATAAAAAATGCATCGTTTAAATATTTGTGTTATTTAGTACCAGTACAATTGTATTTGTGTTTTTTTCACATTTGAAATTAAAAAAACCCACATTCATCTTACTCACTCACTCAAAAGTAGATAGAGTCATATTGTGTACAAGGTTCAAGAATGGAGAATTTAACTCCAAATAAGTGCATCTGACAAGTGAAGCTACCTGTCTGTCACACAAAATTCTTTACGAAATGTTATGCATTCCTATAAAAACCTGTGAACATTTAAAGTGTACACACTTGTTAAAAATTTTCCACAATGATTAATAAGTACTACGCTCATTATTTAATTTGCCAGCTTTAGTTTGCCGCATGAGGGAATCAGGATGATAATAGATGTAGTAGAGGTGAGAAGACAAACTGAGAGTTTTTTCTCTTCTACTAATGTGAGACAAGATGCATGCTAACGTCATGCCCTTATGAGTACTTTTGGAAAGAATACAGGAGATTCTTCCTTGGACACTCATTATTTATGGCAGCAAGTAATATTTATGGAGCAGAGGCGGTTCGGGTTAGCCAGGGTGCAGTGCATATACTAACTCATGTACAAGTCATTTTCTTATAGAGCTGACACCAGTTACAACTGACACATTCCAGCGCACCTAATAAAAAAAGATGCGTTTTCGGCAATCTTGAAAGAAGGTGTACCATTAATAGTTTTGACATTCCATATCCCCATTTGTTTGTGCTCCAGAATGCAGTGTGACCAAATGTCCTGAGCAATGATAATATAGTTAGTTACTACATGGGTGCACATGTGGGAGAATGCAATGTAAAAGGAGGAACTGTATTAGTCATACAGACATACTACTGTTTAATATGAGCGCGTTATTTATTGCCATAATAGCGATGGGAATTGCCATATAAATTATTATTGCACAATCTGGGCACTCTGTGAGATCTGGGTGAGTGAGTCAGCTTGTACACAACATATTGAATTCGTTCCGCTGCACTGCTCCCTGCACAGATTTCAGAAAAGTGTTGTTATTCTTTCTACAAAGCATTTCAAGACATTGTGCGGACAAAAGGGTTATTTCCTTCTTTAGATATCTTTCACTGCCAGAATTGGATTTGTTAAAAAAAAAACCTCCCTATGGAGTCTAACTTTTGTGCTATAGGGTGTTCTCTTATTTAGATGTATTTCCAGTATAATGCTGCCCCCGTTGCACTCTAATTAAGCAGATCCAGCCACATTGTATACAAATTACATGTTCAGTGTGTGCAATGTGGTTTGGTTTTACAACCCAATGTTAGTGGAGTAAATAAACTGACCAGACTCGAGTGCGTGTCACCAAGCAAATAAATATGGACTCGTTGTTACCATTATTTCCTTGGAGCGTTCGTAGACTCACTTGATCCAATAAAAGGATTAGGTTGACCAGTCACTGGAAAATGCAATGAGCCTTTTCCACTACTTTTGTTAACGTACTTAAGTAAGTAAGAACTGCTGTGAGCTTGACATGGGGATTGCATGTGCCACATGCACATGCACGCATGCAAGTACGGTTGGGAAATGCATTTTGGGGGATACAATGTTGTCATAATTGACCAAAAAGAAACCTCACATGTGTGTACAATAATAAATAGTGAAAACGAGAGGCTCAGAAGAAAATATAATAATATCATATTAACTACGCGCTTATAATGGGAGTGAGTGGAATCCCTTTCATTTTCATTGAAGCAGTAGTTAGTTAGTTAGTTAGTTAGTAATAAAGAAATGAACAATTACGCATCTACTTTTTGGACGAAATAAAGAGATACGTGAAATTAGATTTTTTTCCAAAATGATCATCATTATTCCGCTAGATATATGTAGCACACTTTTCTTGTCTGGTAATGAGTTTAGCAGGGGAATCATGTGCACCAGATTTGTGACGCTCCAGAAAACTTTAAAAGTGTTGTCTTGCCTAGCTAACAAATATAAGATCATGTTGCCTTCCCATTTGATGCATAGGATGACTGCAAAATTACTTTGGATGGATGTAACGGGGCAATAAAAATAATGAGAGAAATCATCACCATCTGAAATAAGGATCTTAATCATTTATAGTTCAGTCTGTGATTCCCTTTTTTTTTTGAGAAATTTAATCTTTACAACTCTTGTTTGGAAAATAACACTTTCCATCTCTATAGCTAGAACTAACTCTTATCAAAATGGTAGGTGCAGCGCATCACTATTTGTTTGCTTGTTAGTCAGTGAGTGCAACGAAGATATTTTTGTATCTTCCTATGCGATCTCAATTCCGTCTTAAGGCCTTAAACACGGGTTTGCTAAAGTCTCATCAAAAATTATTAGCCATGTGCAAAGAAAAAGTTGTGGTTAGTTAGCTAGTTAGTTAGTCAAATTCCTCAAATTGAATTGATTGCTAATAATAACTAGTTAACTTAACTGCATGTTTACACGGTCAGAAGCATATGGCAGTTGTGGATTGTTATGAAACTGTATGTAAGATGCGAATCTTTGTCCATCATTATATTGTTTTCAAAGAGCAAGGCTCTTTTTATGATTGGATGCATATGAATATGATGATGATACGTGATCACTTACTTACTTACTGTGAGAGCAGGTATTAGGATTATGATTATTAGTATAGCTTTAACTATTATTAACGCGCATTCAGTGCACTTTACTTGCAAAAAGATGATGGGTATGATGACCAGTGCTTAGGGCTTTGAACTTGAGTTGGCACTCAACTAGTGTTATTATTATGAAGTTTACTTTTTTCCTTACATGTTTGCCATTATAGTAGTTCGTTTAGTTAGTTTGTGTTTGCTGCAGTTCTGTCTATCATATTGATGATAAAAAATTCAAGAGTCTTCATTTTAAAGTGCGGCTACTTTCTCAACAATTTTTGTGCACAAAGATTACCGTCTCCTTTTTTCATTATTGTATTAACTAAATGCAATGGGGAATAATTTTAACAAATTTTTGTAGCCTAACCTACCGGTAAGCAATTACTTTTTAATGAATACAAGTTGTAGAGAATATGCAGCAGTGGTTTTACAAATATTTTCCCTAGTAGCACAATATTGTTCTTATGCATGGGTTATCTTTCCGATAAACGAATCTAATAGCTCTCACAAATCATTTAATCACTTTAAAATGTTGTCTCATGAATTTACTTGTTGGCACTCTCACATAATTGGTATTATTATTTCAAATATATGCAAAGAGTAGATACTGCAAAACCAGTTTGCAAGCCACTCATATTGCTTGTCGGTAATTCATAAATGTTGTAGATTATGAGCTACCCGTGCAATTTGTTTCTACTTTTAATTTCTCATTTCAAGTGTGTACACAAGTGTGACTGCTGCTTAACTTCAACTTGATTGAGTTTGCTGCTACTGTACACACCCGAAGCCCTGCAGTACTTAACAAATGTCAGAAAACCTAAGGATAGATTATTTCTCCCTATCATGACAAGATTACACTGTTTTCACATTCGTTTCCTTTCCCATTGTGCCCACAAAGTACGCAGACAATATTAATTCTTTGGCCTTAGATACCACTGAGGACAAAAATAGAGCCCAAGGGTGGACTTTGAGCTCATTCATTCACTTTCACAATAAAAGGAATTATTAGTCATCCTCGTTCAGACCAGGAGGGTTGGTTATGGTACTTGTAACCTAGGAAACCGTCTCTCACACGTAAAACAGCACAACTATTTACAGGTAACATGCCTGGTGTTGCCCCCAAAAAAGATTTCCGAAACTAAATATAGTTGTGTTGGTCAGGGCACTATGGAAATAATAATTGGATTTGCCTTCATAACTGTAACAAAAATGTACTGCAGTGAGTGTTGTCAAACAATATTGTTCGGTAAACAGAGCGTAAAGTATAGTAAATCTCCCTTAATTATTCAGGTGTACCTGTGAACAAGGGTGATGCTGCAACGCATGAAAATCTTAGTACTAAGATTGAATAAGGTACACAAAATGTCATTAGATAATTCCCTTCACAAGGTATTCAGCAAAACAAATCAATTAATAGTCCCCTTCTAATCATATAAATTCCCAATTCTACAAGAATACTAAAAATAATGCTCACTGGATAGAAAACTAAGCAAACAAACATTGTCATAATTGAAAGAAACAGGTAAACAGCCACGTTGTCTCCAAATTCACACTTGACATTGCTGTTTAAAACTGAATAAAAAATACTCAGTCAGGCAGTCAGACTCATATGCAAACTCATGCTTTGCATACATATCCCATATGATGTAAAAAATAGCCCATATATTCTGTCTAAACAAATATTCATAGATGCATACACTGATTTGAGCTCTCGGTATAAATGATAACCGTACAAATTCCATAGCACCAACTAAACCATTTTGCTCAGGTACACAGTAGTCTCAGTAGCTAACCCACCAAGTTCTATTCTAAGCTCTGGTGGCTGTGAACAAACCCAATTACATAAAACCATAGTGAGCATGAGATGGAAGAACTCTTGTTCAGGTGAAAACCAACAATACAACGGGACTTGCACTCACTCAATGCATGCAGTTAGCTCACTTGCTAGCTATCTATCCATCTTTATACTATAACTAACCAACTATGAGTACAATGTATTCACCGATACATACATCATAAGTAACTTAAGAATCTGTCCGCTTCCCTGCTTACCATATAGGCACACAGTTAGTTAGTTAGCAAAATAATAACAACAACAGCCATACTGCGCCTATCTACCTATGTATAGTATAGTATAGTTAGTTGGTTCCTTTTGCTTATTTTTCATTTGTAGTCGTTATGTATTACAAATAGGGCTTTTACCTTTACTGGCCATTACGAAGACCCATTCATTCTTGCTCACTGATCAGTCCGTCAGCATCGGTAGTAACTAACTAAAGCCTGGGTAGCCTAAAAATCCCGATAGCTTCAGCATTATATTATATACTGTATGAATGAAATGGAAGCGCAGTTTTTCTTCCAACTTCTTCTTTGTAATATTATTATTACAAGTTGTGTGTAGTATGTATGAGTGTGCAAAGGAGGATGACGGTTCAAAAAATCCTACTGACTAGTAGTTAGTTAGTTAGTACACAACAACATGCATGGTAAATACATATGATGATGAGGATGATCCCATGGACGCAAAGTTGAGTCACATAGCCATAATATTTCATTCCCTCACATAGGAAGAATGGAAAGGCTAGAGCATGTCAAGTAGTAGGTAGGGCTCATAGCATAGTGTAGTCAGTGAGTAATACGGCGAATGCATTGAACGCAAGTCCATGAAGCTAGCTACACAGCCATCGTATAGTTAGCTATAGTTTGATATGAAAAGGCCTCATTCGCCTCTTTTTCTTCAAGTTTGGTGAGCTAGCTGCTACTTTGAATGGGTTAGTTGTATTGTGGCATTCGTTGAGAGAGCAGCTTCGTGCGTCGTGGATCCGAATTTACATTTTTGCTAGCCATCAACGTTTTCCCCTCTGTGTAGTTACATTTTATTTGAACTTCTGCTGCTACCTACAAGTAGTTTGTGTATTGGAGAATCAGATAGCTGATTAGGTTGCTACACAGTTTTTTCCTACATGGGTTTTTATTCCTGAGTACCCGTTGTTGTAACCAAATCAAAGGACCACACCCTTGAAGCCATTTGGGGAAGATCATCAATTCGTGCGTTCCATTTCGTGGGCAGTGTGGCCAAACTGGAGCTAGTTTGGGGAAAGAGGTGTCATTTGTATAACTAACTTTATAACAACCAGTGGCTAGTTTTGTACGGAGAGAATTATTTCATTCCCCGAGCGGAAGTGTGCGTGCGTAGAGTCAGAAGAAGCAACCAACTATGGACAATAGGTTTGTAAAGGAAAATATGTTTTTTTAAAGTCAATTATTATGGTGATTGTTTGTTGCGTGTGTAGAGTCTATGTGATCGATAATAGTTATTAGCTAGTTAGTTTTTACGTACACACGTATAGTATGTACAGATTTAAATCGTTATCAGACATTTCCTAGACAGACTGTATACTCGTTTTTTTAGTGCGACAAATATTATAGATTCTTGTCTGCTCTTTCTTTTGAATTTTCATCGCAGAAAAGCTTGCATGTACGTACAACATTATCATACTCCACTACTCAAGTGCATACAAAATCATAATGATAATGCATTATACATTGATCTGATGAAACGAATTATCCAGCCTGTGGCACTTGCTGTAAACTCCAATTTTCATTGCAAATCACAAAGCGATCTCCCTTCCTCTTGTACAACTAACGAACCAACTGCATTGTTATTCATTCTTGAATTCATTGTCTCACACTACTCTTCTTATCACCCTTTGTTGATTATGCTAATCAACTGTCTTCCCAAATTATTTAGCACACAGTGCACATCCGGCTTGTACTCCACACAATTGGGAGCGCTTTGTCGCTTTCTCCAAACTTTGTCATCATCATCATGTTTTTGAAGGGTTGGTTTGGCTGGAGAACGAGAAAAGTTCTTTCATGATTTCGCTCACAGCTCACGTTACGTACTTGACACATGGATAGATCCTAACTCCTATGGGCACGACACATGCATGTAGCTAGCTTGCTGACTATACTCTGTATGTGTGATGTGAAATGAAATGTGCGTAGTGACGTGTACATACGCACGCAACGCACATACGAGGAACTTTCTTCTGCATCGCAAGTTCAAGTTTACTCTCTCGGCGTGAGTGAGTAAGATTACGCATATTGCAAGCATTGCTGTAGTAGTATAAGAAGGCGTGTGCCGGTCGGTCGTTACCCGGGAATTCTCCTGAGAGCCACACAGACTGAATGCATACTAACTAGCTATGTTGCTAACTTTAGACAAGGCCAGAGCCAGCATATATTGCACACATAGGAGTCTCCATCAGAGAATCCTCTTGTATGCATGCATTGTATGCCATAGTGTAACGCTTGCATTCTTGTGCTCCATAAAAACAACACCATGTATGCATGTGGGTGGGTAGAGACCCAAGGTTGAAATGAAAGTAAACATCCAAATACATTGTTGGCATAAACTACTGCAAGACTGCAGTTACACCAACTATGGCTCTAGATAGTTAGTTGATATAGTTTTACACGGCTGCAATAAATAATTCACTTTTTGTGTAACCCGAGATGAAAGTGTAGCTAGTCAGTCTGTCTTTTAGTACTTGTGCAGTTTATGTGTGTAAAATGTGGCCTCAGGTATCATCCAATGATATATAATTGTGGGAAAAGAACGTAAAAAGAATCCTTTTGAGTTTGCACTAAAAAAGTTTACTACTGCTCACATACACTCAACAACAAATGGAATTGGTTGCGTAAACAATGCGTGGGCAACTAGTACATAAACAAATACTCTCACATACACAAAGCCGAAGGTAGTGAGTGAGTGAGTTAGTTAGCAAGCTCCATAGCGTAGACTTGACATTACGTGTGAGTTGCATATAAGGGAAACCCAAAGGTACGGAACCCATCGCACATTTCATTTCATTCAATTCCAATGCAGAGGGGAGAAGAAGAAGAAGAAGAAGAAAATAGTCTAAAATTGCCACAGGCCTCACAAGAAACTCTGTGTGTCTGCAACTCAATATAATTTTAATCAAAGGCAAAATCCTCTACAGCGTTCTAAAGCTAACTGCTAGTTAGTTAGTTATAGAGAGAGGATTTCACCTTTCCAACCCAGTCACAAAATGTTGCATTTTATTTGCTCTTTTATATTTGCTCCCTTCTTTTTTGCCCTTGGACGGAAAAAGAAGGGTGGTGGCATCAGTTAGTTAGTTGCAACGAGATTCATTCACTTTAGTATGGCATTTATCTGTCGTCTTGAGTTTTTTTCAAACCTCGCAGTCTGTCTGTGAGCTCTGCGTGTATGTACAGAGAGGGAAAGAGGGTGACTTTGACTGCTCAGTCAGCAAGTATTATGAGCCCTGAAAATGCAATTTTCTTTTCCCATCCAATAGCAATTTTTTTCTCCCAATGTACTTTGATGCGCATAGGATTTTTTCGTTGTTTCCACTGTCTCGGTTTTATTGGATTATCAATGTTGGATGTGTTCATTCGCGTGTAGTTAGTTGGGCCGGTCGGATTACAGTGGTATACGAACAGGCTTTGTCAATTTGTATTGGTTGCTAAATTATTGTTGACTTGAAGAAAAAGTTGACTACCTACTTGTGTCAGGACCCGTTTCATTTGATAAGATAAGAGTGTACGGAGCCAAGGCTAATTTATATGCGTAAAGTGGATCCATAGTGGTGATCATTTGAAAAACGGTCGTGCTTTTGACAACATGCACTCGAATTTTGACAATTATATTGAGTGAGTCTCAAGTGGAAAGGGCAAATTCAACTTATTTGGTAGCCCCAAAACATGTGATGATTGCACTTAAATTGTTGAAAACACAATTTCCTATGTTTTTCAACCAGTTTTGAGATTGTAGGGAGGTTTAGCTAGATAATAGAATTGGTTGTCTGCCGTTTAGATGTGATGGAATTGAACCCATTTGAGCTTGTTATGTATGCATCATGGAATTGAAATTAATGGAATTCAGTAGTGAACTGTAATAGGAAAAGACATATTACTACGGCTAGAGATACATATTTTCCATGATATTTTGTTACTAGATATTGACTGACTAGGGATGGTTCTCTGGCTAGTTAGTAAGTAACACTTGTAACACAAATACATTTTTGTCGTGTTGTATGATAAAAATTAAGCACGAATGACTTCACATGACCTGTTGTTCCCTCTGCCTATGATAAGGATAACTTGTTTGTTTGTTTGCAAACACACAGTCTGAGATGAGAAGTTATTTATGTGAAATGAGATGAGGAATCACGCGTTTCACAGCTTCCTGCGTGTATTTATGAATCCTGCTAGTTATAGCCACAATACAAGCCGTACTTGGGTTGAGTTAGAAGAAGGACTCCAATTCATTAATAATATTACATTCTCACAGTTTGTTACAACACACATGGATACATATTATGGATACATGGTATGGTGGGTCTGGCTATCGCATTAGTTCCATACCATTTGTCAGCAGAATTCGCCTCAGCCATTGTGCATTATAAACACTGTACAGATTTTGACTTGGAAGAAAATTTCTTGTGTTCCATTATGCAGCAGTTTTAGCATTTAGATACACTGTTGGTGCTTTCATGTGATACACGTAAGTTAGAATGGATAACAAAGGAAATCAGTGCATTGTCCAACCAATGATAATGTATTCAGTGGGCAGATTATCAGCCCGTTTTCTCGCACTACACCATTTGCATACTACTCATATTTAAAATGTCTTTGTTTATTAGAATCTCGAACCACTGGTCTCATTTAACTAGTGACAGCTAGTGTAGTTGGTTAGTTAGTTGCCCTGTAGCTTAAGACAAAGACTTGAGGATTGGAGATAACAACTTTTCTCACTCAAACAACATTTCTGCTTAATGCGTAGAATACATATGTTTGCAATTAGTTGGAGGCCAAACAAAACTTTGATATGGCCAAACTGATCAAGAAAACAGCCTGGTATTAGTCACGTACAGATTGTGCATTCAAGAAATGTCGTACGTCCGTGTACGTGCGAGTCCCCATATCAACAATCAAGTTAGATGATTACTAGAGATCCATACGTTGCATGTAATTACGTAGGATGCCATGAGGTATGCTCAAAATCTTAATGGAATAAGTCAAGTCATATTTGTAGCAAATGTGCCAACATTGCTACTATTTAGATGGGGTGACCGCCACTTATCACATCCATTTCATTCTGGTTCTGTTAAACATAAACAACACACTGGCTACATTTTTTGCATTCTTTGGCCGGTTTTCTTTTTTTGGTAGAGGAGTCGTGAACTGCTTATTTAAACAGTATGGCACATAAAAACATTTGTATTCTTTGAGTGCCTCCATGGTGAACTTTTTACCATTACAGAGGGCTAGTATAGTAAATGGAATACAATTTCACCCCATTTACTCACTACTAAATAAATTCCATTTGCAATGTGTTGCACAAATGGAGTGCATGGAATCATGTGTGGAAACGCATTGCATCAATGGTTGAGTTGACTCAAGCCGTGGTCTTGTTCTAATACCCCATTATTTTTATATACCGGTCCACACTCGCTCACAATTGTTATAGGGGTGGTACACAATAACAAAAATGTAATGATGATTCACTTTTGTTTTTCCTCCCTTACTTTGGCGTGCATACGGACATGCAATTTTCTCCAGAGGGTGTGTACGTATTTGTAGTAGCCTCGTGACTAGAAAATACTGGAAATTATCCTTGAAATAAATAAATAAAGGTAGTATACCTACATATGTACATAAATTCTCTAATCAAGATTAAAACCTTATATCAGGTGACTGAACTTGGCTTTTCCCTCTGTTCAAGTATTGAAGTGTTGACAACACTTGGATTTTGAGAGTGTCAATAAGATATATTAGAAATCTTATTTGGGGATATTTTTTACCTATGGGAATACTATAATAAGTCTGAATGAGTGAGCGAGTGAGGGATAATAATAATAATGGATGTCGTGCCACAAGACACATTATTAGAGGTGACACACATATAGAAACTAAACTGACACACTATAAGTTATACTCATCATTTTTCACTCGAATTCATATAATAGAAGAATCACTCTCTCTCTGGCTAAAGCAATGTTTGCCAGAGTCAGTCATCATCATCATCATCATTAGGGTTGGTTGTCAAATGATATTAGTGCTAGACTTTGGTTATAAGTAGATTGGTTGAGTGGCTCACAATATCTCTATCTGTCCAAGATCTTGAGGCCTGAAGCCTAACTAACGAACTACTGTTATAGTTAGTGAGTTTGTTGGCTGTGTAAAGATCTAGATGAGGATTGTAAAGTAGTATGACTCCACATGTGTACTGTGTATGAGTGGTTCCGTATGATTATAATAATAATATTTCCTTGTCTTTTTCTCAAAGAATGGGAGTTGCTAACTTTGTGAAAAGTGTCCATCTTAATGATTGTGTGGATGATTTATGGGTTTTAAATTTGTGGTTATGATTGAAAATATGAAATTTGGGTTGGCATCTTAGATTGTAGCAAACAAGTTGGAGAGTAGTTTCGAGGGAGACTAACTGACTGAATATTGATGAAAGTTGTAGATTGGCTCAAATTGGACATAAGTACACACACGCGTTATGTAGATTTTTGACAGCAGACTGGAATCAGAAATGAGAGCAGAATTATAAGAGGTGACATTGACCTTTGGTAGATTTATGGACGGAGTCATGTTTGTTAGTCTGGCAGGATTGTTTCTTAGTTAGTGTGTTTGTTAGTTAGCAAGTGTTGATGATTATATGAATGCAATGAATATTTGATGATAATGTATACCTTGTGCGGAAAAAGGAGGTAAATTTTTCCTGTCCTGTGTGTGTTAAATTTGTGTAGTAGGATAGGATAAAATTTACCTCCTTTTTGCGCACAAGGTATATGCAAGTTCATTATTAATGTGAACATGTATGATGAACGAACTAGAGTGATGCAACCCCCAGGGGGTGATTGTCATGACATGTTTGGGACGGACTTGGGGTCAACTGCACCCGTCTCCCAAAACCCGCATCACAGGCAAGCATCTTTTTCTTTATGCATTTGCTGGTACTGCAAAAGCATTGGTTTACTAAATGTATTACTACTAAGGCAGTAACGAAGTTAACACAGGGATGGGTCCTGCTCTTTTGGTGCAGCAATTAACAGCATTTGGCTGCTGCTAACTAAATAAAAATGCCACTTTCCTTACAATAGAAATTTTCTAATTGTATTGGTAGCACTATGATTCCTACAGCAAATACTTTCGACTGAATGGGAGCATATTAACCTACCTTTTTCACTTGTGTATTGATACCATTAAAGGGAATTAATGCTGCTAATATCATTGTCATTAGGATCATGATTACACTTATCGTTTTGCCGTTGGTGCCACTTTATTGCTAACAGCACAATTGATAATGATGATTCTCGTATGAGCAAACAGTGCATGTATACCAAGTGTGTTTTTAATCATTCATTCAAAGGAGACAGCGTCAGTAAAAGTTGAAATGATAAATGGTTCAAGTTGACTAACATTGTGTGTGTATGTACAGAAGGTAAACAAAACGGTTTAAAAGAAAGTAGTAGTTGCCTAGTAAGTTCTTGAACGTGTAAAAAAACGTGTGTGCTAAATTCTCTAATTTTCTTCATCTTGCCGTAATGAGAGCCATTCATAGGATTTTTATTGCTTATTTTATGTGCTCACCGCACACTTGTACTGGCAGTTTTCAATACTGTAATCATAGCTGAATTTTATTGACACAGGTAGTTAGTTAGTAGTGGTCATTACTATGGTGTCATTTGCTGAACAATACTCTGAGATTTCTCGGGGCCATGTTTTTGGCTATGCAGATAATCAGGTAGCTACAAAGATATCGTAGATTTAGAGGAAAGGTTTTTATTTTCAATTTTTTTGCCATGCATGCCACAAGGTGTGCAATATACAGTCTAACGCATAGCAAATGGTTATTTTCTGTTGATTTTGCTAGAAACCCTATTTACCTCATTGGAAAAGATTACAGTTGAAGCTACTGCAGCCAAATTGCACGGCCAAACAAAGAGCTCGTAATTTTGTTTGAAATTGAAAGTCTTCTGCTGCCCAAATAAATACACAGCAGCCTTGAATATTGTGCATGTCTTCATTGAGATACAAATTTTGTTCAACTAATTTCCCACATGTGACCGTGTGTCTTAATATGGAGCCGTCCTACTCGTATACAGCTGTGATGCACTGAATTCATCTTCTTTTCAGTGCAAGGGAATTAAAATGTGCAGCGAGTGGCTCAATGCATTCGTGATTAAATAGGACACAGAAATAAATAGTAATGGAATTGAATCATTCATCTATGTAGCATAAATCGTATTAGCAAAAAAAAGTTTACGTTAGCGAATTACGTGCTCACTAACTACCCTTGATGTAGCAATGATGACAATAAAGGTGTGGGTTCTTTTTCTAACTTGCTATATTTTTGCCTACATACTACGCACCAAGGGAGGGAAACGTTGATCCTCTTATGTGCCAAACTTTGAGCATTCTTAAAATTCAATTGCTTAGCTACAACTTCATTAATAGCTGCAGTTAATTTTAATAGAATCTAATAAGATGGAACAAAAGCGGTCTCCTATTTCAACCTTTATATCAGCAGACTAGAAGTGCTCTTGGAAAAGATCAGATTATTATGTGTGCACATGACCAAAAGTAGAGTGGCCACCAAAGCATCAAATTAACTTGCACAACTGTAGCTTTCAAAATGATGGCACATTAAATTAAAATATTAATCCCTTAAGGAAAATTAATGTTCATTGTTTTAGAGTAATGAGTAAAAGGACCCCGCACCGGCAGCACAGAAAGATGACATTCAGATGAAATTTTTTCAAAAATTCGTCAAATGTTCAATTTTTTGTGCTGAATATGAATCTGCAATCAGATTTCCCAAATTCGGTTTTAATCACCCGCTACAGGTCACTAAAGGTCAGAAAACAATGAATTGACATTCAGTGAAAAATGGATGCAAACATGATTTTCTAGGTTTTTCATAGCGTAGAAACAGATTCTGAATGTCAGAAACCGAAAAATTATATTTTTATCCGATTCGGGTATTACTTGTGTAGAAATGACATTCAGTAGAAAATGATGCAAACATAATTTTCTAGGTTTTTAACAGCGTAGAAAACGATTCTGAATGACAAAAACCGAAAAATCCGATTTTTATCTGATTCGGGTATTACTTGTGTAGAAATGACATTCAGTAGAAAAATGATGCAAACATGATTTTCCAGGTTTTTAATAGCGTAGAAAACGATTCTGAATGTCAAAAACCCTTAAACTTGATTTTTATACGAATTTTAACAGAATGTCATTTCTACACAAGTAATACCCGAATCGGATAAAAAT